>Ga0315282_10000373_pt1 | contig 89435 bp, 107 predicted proteins | sample YL17G07_20_MG_FD_203693 | JGI IMG/M metagenome (GOLD analysis project Ga0315282, IMG submission 203693) | Sediment microbial communities from Yellowstone Lake, YNP, Wyoming, USA - YL17G07_20 | ecosystem: Environmental > Aquatic > Freshwater > Lake > Sediment | place: USA: Wyoming | collected...
GGAAAAATAGCGAGGTCGCCCACAATGGCGAATCGCGGCGGCGTTGTTGACGAGTCCGTTGCTGGAGTATCCCTGCCCTTAGGGACCCGGATCTCGCGCTTTGGTCATCGCTACGCACAGTTCATCTTTCCTGCCCCGGCAGTCATCATCGTCGCGGGGATCATCGTCTACCCCGTCTTTTACACCGGCTGGATGAGCCTCCAGGAATGGTTCGCTTCCAGTCTCACTCTGCCCAAGTTCATCGCCCTCGCCAACTACAAGCAGATCCTCACGGGCGACCCGCGCTTCCGGGATGCATTCTTCCGGACGCTCTACTTCACCTTCATTGCGGTATCAGTAGAGACGGTTCTGGGCGTGGCGATGGCTCTGCTGTTCAACCGGGAATTCTGGGGCCGAGGGCTGGTGCGGACACTGTCGATCCTCCCGATGATGGCCACCCCCACCGCCATCTCGCTGGTCTTCGTCATGATGTACCACCCCACCCTGGGGGTGATGAACTACCTGGTCAGCCTCACGGGGCTGTCGCCGTTCAAGTGGACCTACAGCAGCAAGACGGCTCTGTACGCCATCGCCCTGGTGGACGTCTGGGAATGGACGCCTCTCATCATGCTGATTGCCCTGGCGGGACTGGCCGCCCTGCCCAAGGAGCCGTACGAGTCCGCCCTCATCGACGGGGCCAGCTCCTTCCAGTGTTTCTACTTGATCACGCTGCCATTGCTCCGCCCGACCCTCGTCGTGGCCATCCTCTTCCGGGCCATTGACGCCCTGAAGACCTTCGACATCATCTTCGTCATGACCCAGGGCGGCCCGGCGAATGCCTCGGAGACGATCAACATCCTACTGTTCAACCAGGCGTTCTCATACTTCAACATGGGCTATGCCTCGTCCATGGCGGTCGCCCTCTTCGCCATTGTCATGGGAGCCTCGCTGATCCTGATGAAGGTCCGGAGGGTAGGATGGTAGACCGCGCAACGAAAAAGCTCCTGTGGCGGATCGCCTTTTACGCGGCGGTCGTCCTGGTCATGCTGCCGACCGTCTTCGTGTTCTACTGGATGATCACGCTGTCGCTCAAGCCGCAGGTCGAGGCCGCCGGGTATCCCCCTAGCTTCTTCTGGTTCAAGGTGACGTTCAAGGGCTACGTGGACGTGTTCGCGAAGAACCCGTTCCTGCTGTATACCTGGAACAGCCTGGTGGTGGCGACCGGCTGCACGCTCCTGGCCCTCATCGTGGGGCTCCCCTGTGCCTACAGCATCGCCCACTGGCGCCAGAATGGCCTGGCCCTCGTCGTCCTGGCGGCACGCATTATCCCGGGGATCAGCTACCTCATCCCGTGGTACATCCTGTTCCGCAACCTCAAAATGGTGGATACCTACCAGGCCCTCATTCTCACCCATCTGGTCGTGGGCCTCCCCATCGTCATCTGGGTCATGATCGGGTTCTTCGAAGATATCCCGACCGAACTGCGCGAGGCGGCCCTGATCGACGGCTGCACCGACTATGGCGCGTTCCTGCGGGTGGCCGTGCCGTTAGTGAAGCCTGGCGTCGTGGCCACGGGCATCTTGAGCTTCATCTTCTCCTGGAACAATTTCCTGTTCTCGGTGATCCTGGCCGGCCGGAACACGCGGACGCTGCCGATTGCGGTCTTCAACATGATCGGCTATGAAGAGATCAACTGGGGGCCCCTCGCCGCGGCCGCAACCATGATCACCCTGCCCGTCATCATCCTCACCCTGATCATCCAGCGCCACATCGTCACCGGCCTCACCTTCGGCGCGGTGAAAGGGTGACCGGCTCTATCCTTCTTGACCCGTCGGGGGATCTGGCAGTAGGCTTGGTTGGAAAAGAGACATCATGCGGGGAAGGCCGGCGCGCTCACGGCGCCGGGCGTGAGGGCATGTTGAGAGCCTGGGCGACGAGTTTCCGCAGATGGCTGGACGGCTGGGTGAAGTGGTTCCGGGGCTTCATCTACGGCCTGGTCCTCTTCGACGCCGTGGTGACGTTCCGGAAACAGCGCGGAGACCTGGAGCACTTGTTCGTCCTCATCGTCTTTGGCGACATCGTCGGCGTCCCGGTGATCCCTCCTTATTACACGCTGCGCCTGCTCCCCTACATTATCCCCGCCATCACCAACTGGAAACGGCGGATGCTGCGCGAGAAGGACCTCACCGACCTGGCGGGGGCTGGATGACACCACGTCATTTCGACATCCGAATTTCGAAATTCGCAATGGACCGGGCCCAAGTGGGGATCCCGCTGCCGCGCATGCTGTGCGGTTTCAACCAGCAGCCAGGTGTCTCAGACCATGAGTGAGTGGGGGACTGGTACAAACCTGGCCATCGGCCTGGCAGCCTTCCTGCTGATCTGGTACGTCATCGGGATCCAGATCAACCGCCGGCGAGCCCGAACTCTCGTGCACCAGGTCCGCGAGTCCATCGAGCCCTTCGGTGGGTCGGCCACCATCCGATGGTTCGGGCGCAGCGCGTTCCGGATCGAGGCAGAGCAACTGACCGCACCCCTTGTCCGCCTGGGGATGAGCGTGTTGCTGGAACCCCGCGAGACATTCTTCCTCTGGGTGGTCGGCCGCCTGAGGGGACGCCGCGACTGGCTCGTCACCGGCGTGACCCTGGGCGGGGGCGTCGCGTCGAGCTTCGAGGTGTACCATCCCAAGAGGCGCGGCGCATTCCAGGTAGCGTCGGAGATCCGGGAGAAAGGATGGCGCCAGGAACCGTTAGGCGGGCGGCCGGCACTCCTCTGCGCTGCTCCTGACGCCAACGGGCAAGGGTTGGCGCGGGAGATCATGAACCTCCTGGCGCGGATGGAGGTCTGGCGTGTCGGCCTCCATCCCGAAGCGCCCCATCTGACCATCAGCCTGCCGGTCCCCGCCACGGAAACCAGGAGCCCCCTGCCCATCTTCCCCCTCCTCCCGCAAATCGCTCAGATCGTGCGGTCGCGGGGGTCCCACTAACTGAGAAGCCGCGCCCAAAGCATCCGGTAGAACCAAAATGCTGCGTGCTGCCGCATGCCTCATCAGTCCGCGCGCTTGATTCGAGGTTCCATACTGAGTATGCTTGTGTTTCGAAGCGGGCCGGGTGACAAGGCCATAGACCGGGAATCGAGTGATGGTTTGCGTGGAGCGTGTGGTTATGGACCATGATCGAAAGGCACAAGACAGGCGTCATTTCATTCAACGGGAGAAGGAGGGCACACCATGAGGAAACCGAGGTGGTTTGGCGCAATCCTGGGGATCGCCCTACTCGCTGCGCTCCTGGCGATCCCGGCCACATGCCTGGCCGGGCAGCCGATCAAGCTGACCCTCTGGAGTGGCTATCCGGAGATGAAGCCGTACTTCGAGGCGGCAGCCAAGTATTACAACGAGCTGCATCCGAACATCAGCATCGAGGTCTCCACCTTCCCGCTCCGTGATATCGAGCGGAAATATGCGGTGAGCCTGCCGACCAAGTCCGGCCCGGATATCGCGGAGTCGCACATCTACATCGCGCAGATGCACATCGAGAACGGCAGCATGGTGCCCAACCCGGCCGCAGTGAACACCTTCCTCAAGAGCGGGGTGTTCCATCCGCTGTTCGTGTCGGACAGCACTTGGCAGGGAAAGGTGTACGGCGTGCCGGTCCTGTTCAGCCTCGACAGCCTCCTCTACAACACGCAGATGTTCAAGGAGGCCGGGATCTCGGCCCCGCCCAAGAACTGGGATGAGATGATCAGCATGGCCAAGAAGCTGACCAGGTACGACGCCCAGGGCAACGTCACCCGGAGCGGCCTGAGCCTGCGCCTGTTCGGCGCCGGCAGTGGCGTCGCTGCCAAGTGGTGGTACTTCCTCAAGTCGGCAGGTGGCGAGCTGTTCGCGGAGTGCGCGCCCGGCACCAACAAGTATCGCGCCGGATACGACAATGACGCCGGACGCGACACCCTCAAGCTCTACATCGACGCGATGTTCAAACACAAGGTCCACGACCCCAAGTTGAAGCAGGACGCGGAGGGCTTTGCCAACCAGCAGGCGGCCATGTTCGTCCGGGAGTCGTGGCTGGTGGGGTACATGAAGAAAAACGCCCCCACCGTCCAGTATGCCGTGGCGCCGCTGCCGGCCTACAAGAAGACGAACACCCTGCTGTTCTGGACGAACCTCTACGTCACGAACAGCTCCAAGTACCCGAAGGAGGCCTGGGATTTCGTTATGTTCATGGCGAACGGCCCCAAACTTCAGGAGCTGGAGCAGATCCTGTATAACGTGGTCGGCTGGATGCCGCCGCGAAACGACGTCCTGAAGCGGCACCCGAACATCTACACCGAGGTGCCACAATACAAGTACTTCGCCGAGGTGCCGCGCAACTACGAGCTGTACCCGTACCCGCGGCTGCCCGTGACGGACGAGGCGTTCACCAAGCTGGCCGAGCGGCTGGTGAAGGCCTACCAGGACAAGGCCCTCCTGGATAACCCCGCCGGCATCACGAGGGTGATCCACGAGGCGGCCGAAGAGACGAACGAGATTCTGAAGGAGAACAAGCTGTACTGCGGGAAGTAGTCGTTTCGGATTGCTGGCCCGCCGCCTTCGCCCTGAGGGCGGCGGGCCGTGCATTGAGGCGCGCGTGAAGACCCTTGTCTCAGCGGGTCTCGGGGTCGGAAGCGGGCGGCAGGCGCGCTGGCACTCGCGGCTGCGCTGGTATGCGCCCCAGTGGAAGTACTGTCTGGCGGTCCTGGGGCCGGTGTGCCTGGCCTACCTCGTCATCCGCATCATCCCGATCCTGGACACGGCCTGGATGAGCCTCCACAACTGGAGCCTGGTGAAGCCTGTTCGGCCCTTCACCGGCCTGGAGAACTACTACAAGCTGGCCGGAGACCCACTTTTCCGGATGGCACTTTTCAACACCACGCTGTTCGCGGTGGTGACAGTGCCCGTGACGCTTGTCCTGGCGTTCAGCGTGGCGGTCCTGCTGGACAAGCCGATGCGCGGGCGGTTGGAGAATGTCTACAAGTTCCTGTTCTTCCTGCCCGTGGTGCCGACGATGGTGCCCGTGTCGGTCGTCTGGAAATGGATCTACGATCCGTCCTACGGCATCCTGAACTATGCTCTCGGCTTCCTCGGCGTGCCTCCTCAGGGTTGGCTGATCAACTCCAACTTGGCCATCTGGGCGATCATCGCCATGACAGTATGGAAGAGCGTCGGCTACTACATGGTCCTGTTCCTGGTGGGGCTGAAGGACATCCCGGTGGACTACTACGAGGCGGCCAGCATCGACGGCGCGACGGCCTGGCAGCGCCTGACGCAGATCACCGTGCCGCTCATGCGGCCCATGCTGCTCTTCAACATCGTCATCGCCACGATTTTTGCCTACAACGTCTTCGCGCAGGTATACGTCATGACCGAGGGGCCCCAGGGGTCGCCGGCCAACCCGGTCCGGGTCATCGTTCTCGACATGTACGAGAACGGATTCCGCTACCTCAAGATGGGGTACGCCTCGGCGGAGGCCATGGTCCTGCTCGTGATCGTGTTCGCCCTGACGATCTTCGAGTTCCGCTTCCTGCGGCCCAAGGTCTAAGCATCGGTTCAAGGAGACCCGATTCATGCTGTCGCACCGCCTTCGTCGCTTCCTGCTCGAGGACGGGATCCGGCATCTCATCCTGACCCCCGTGGCGTTTCTCATCGTCTTCCCCATCGCCTGGATGGTGCTGACCTCGCTGAAGCCCAGCGCGGAGACGATCCTCTGGCCGCCGCGGATGCTCCCGCAGGTCCCGACAATTGAGAACTATCGCGAGGTCTTCCTGCGCTGGCCCTTCCTGCGCTTCTTCCTGAACTCGCTCCTCGTCTCGGGCGTGTCCACGCTGGCCATCCTGCTCACCTCCTCCAGCGCCGGCTACGCCTTCGCCAAGATCAAATCGCGCTGGCTGAACGTTGTCTTTTTCGTGTTCATCGCCACGATCATCGTCCCCTTCGAATCCTACATGATCCCCGTCTACCTCCTCGTGAACCGGCTGGGCTGGCTGGACAGTTATCCGGGCCTCATCCTGCCGTTCATCATCATGGCCTTCGGCGTCTTCTTCATGCGCCAGACCATCCAGGCCATCCCGGACGAGCTGATCCAGGCGGCGCGCATCGACGGCTGTTCCGAGTTCGCCATCTTCTGGCGGATGATCCTCCCGCTCTCCGGGGGGCCGCTCTCGGCTCTGGCGATCTACGCCTTCCTCAACGTCTGGGGATTCTTCACCTGGCCGCTGATCATTACCACGACGCAGGAGATGTACACGACCGAGATCGGGCTGGCCCTCTTCCAGAGCCAGTTCTTCATCGAGTACGGCCTCGTGGCGGCCGGCGCGACAGTCACGGCGCTGCCACTCCTGCTCGTCTTTTTCGTCTTTCAGCGCCGGATCATCACAGCGGTGACCCTGACCGGCCTGAAGGGAACGTAGCGCTTGCTGCGCCGGGCATGCTGGCCCGGCCTTGGCTGTGGGATCCAGTCGGACGGCGATGATCGTCACCGAGGCGGAGTGACATGACCAAGAACGTGTTTCGTTTGGACGGGCAACTGGCTCTCGTCACGGGGGGAGGAACCGGCATCGGCTTCGGAATCTGCCAGGCCCTGTCGGAGGCGGGCGCGCGCGTCGTCATGACGGGGCGGCGGCCGGACGTGCTCAAGGACGCCTGCAAACAACTGGGGGGCGCGGCCAGCTACCTGCTGCACGATGTGAATGAGCTGCCGACCATTCCGGCCCTCCTCGAGAGAATCGAGAGCCGGTTCGGGCCGCTCGGCATCCTGGTGAACAACGCCGGCAACCACCTGAAGAAGCCGGCCGTGAAGACCTCCGATGCCGATCTCGCCAGCATCCTTCAGACCCACCTGTTCGGGTCGTTCGCGCTGAGCCGCGAGTGCGGCCGGCGGATGATCGCGCGAGGGCAGGGGTCGATCATCATGATCGCTTCGATGGCCGCCCTCTTCGGCATCCCACAGGTCAGCGCCTACACCGCCGCCAAGTCCGCCATGGCGGGCCTGACCCGGGCCCTCGCGGTGGAATTCTCTCCCCACGGGGTGCGTGTCAACGCCATCGCGCCCGGATGGTTCGACACTGCCCTGAGCCGGAAGGCGTTTCAGGGCGATCCGAGTCGGAAGGAGAAGATCCTCGTCCGGACGCCGCTGGGCAGCCTCGGCGACGTCATCGACGTGGGATATGCCGCTGTCTTCCTGAGCTCCCCGGCGGGCAGGTTCATCACGGGGGTCGTCCTGCCGGTGGATGGGGGGGCGAGCATCGGCTTCTGACCGCCGGACCCGCCTACCCTTAGAGTGAGGGTTCCGGGCGCGGTCTCGAGCGCAGGACACACCGGCTCCATCGCCCGCACGGTTCCCGGAAGATCGGGAATCTCCGCCAGGCTGTCGATCCGATGCACCGTGGCCGCGCCGGGCTGCTGGTCCCCCGCAGCGGCCTTGCGCGGCCTACTGGAGCGTTGGCGGGGCCACGCCCCCCTTGGGCGCCAGGAACTGCGAGCCGGTCAGCGCCCGCATGAACGCCACCATATTCGCCAAATCGTCCGCCTCGCCGCCGGCCGCCCCGAATTGGGCAGCTCCCTTCTGGACGTCCGCGTCCAGTTCACCCGTCAGCGGCGAGATCGTCCCCTTGACCAGTTCCTCATAATGCGCCATCACAGCTTCGAGGGTGGCGAACTTGCCGTGCCGGTTTCTCGTATCCCGCCCTCGGAACGCCGAGGTTGTGGAAGTCGGAGTCGGTGAAGAGCGGCGGGCCGTGGCACGCCGAGCACTTTCCTCAACCGAAGAAGACCAGCAGGCCCTTCTTCTGAGCCGAGCTCAGGGCCGCGTCTTTGCCGCGGAGCCACCGATCGAACGGAGCGTCCCAGGAGTTCACGGTGCGCTCATAGGCCGCGATGGCTTTGGTCACAGTTGTGCTGGAGATCTCCCCGTCGAAGGCCTTAGCGAAATACTGCGCGTAGAACTTCTGGGCCTCGGGGAAGCTCTTTCCGGTATCCGGGTGCGTGCCGGTCTTCAGATAGGCCAGGGCTCGGTCCCAGGTATTGGCCATTTCCACAGGATCGACGATCGGGTTCAGGGCCTGCTGCTCGAGCGATTGCACGCGGCCGTCCCAGAAGAGGTGGCTCAGGTAGGCCGCTTGGTAGACGGTCTGCGAGTTGCGCCGGCCCGTCGCGCCCTTGCAACCCGTGGAGACCGCTTGGCCGTCGCTGAAGCCCTTCTCCGGCAGGTGGCAGGTCGCGCAGGCCACCTCTGCGCAACTGGACAGGTTGGGATCGAAGAACAGCGCCTCACCCAGCCGCACCTTCTCCCTGGTCTGCGGATTGTTGGCTGGAATCGGAACAGGCAGAGGGCGAAGCCCCGTCGCCTTCCGGATCTCGGCGCGGAGCTTTTTCACCTGGGCCTCCAGGCTAGCGCCGCCGGCGGGAGAGACACCGAGGAAGAGCAAGAGGGCTGCGATCACGACGAGCGATGGCCGGGACCAGACTCTCATGGTATTACCACCCTGACACACCTCGTGTGGAACTGACCTTCGACGCAAACCTGAGCAAGTACAGCTCCGGTATGCGGCGAATCTCAGGGCACCACACCACGCAGGAATGGAGGAATTTTGGGCCCCCTGACTGCACCCGCGTGACGATGTTGCGGTCTTGAGACTCTGTTTCTGTCTTGGCCCTCAGCGCCCTCCCTTCCTATTCGCCCCGCTTGCCCAAGTGCCGGTCCAGCAGCATCAAGGACGCCTTGCTCTCGCCGACGGCCTTTAACTGCTCCACGACCTGCGTGGCATTCTTCTCCTCTTCCACCTGCTCCGTGACAAACCACTGCAGCATGACCTGCGCCGGGTAGTCCTGCTCCTTGACCGCGGTTGCGTAGAGCTTGTGGATCGAAGCCGTCACGTGCTGCTCGTGCTCCAGCACCTTCTCGAAGAGCTGAAGGGGCGACCCGTAGTCTTTCGGCGGCTGCTCGACGGCGGCCAGGGTCACGCGGCCGCCCCGGTCGACCATGTGGTCGTAGAGCTTGAGCGCATGGGTGAGTTCTTCCTGGCTCTGGATCCGGGTCCACTTCGCCATGCCCGGAAAGTTCTGGGCCTCCAGGGCAGCCGACATGGCCAGGTACAGGTAGGAGGAATAATACTCCTTCTGGATCTGCTCATTCAGGGCACCCTGAAGCGTCTTGGATGGGGTCACGGCGTTGCTCCTTTCTGATGGAAGGAGGAGGCCCCGATCTGCGGGGCCTCCTCCATTCGGTTGCGGGTTCGTTTCTCTCTACTTGGGGACCTCGCTCAAGGGAATACCCAGGGCGTCGGCCACCCCCTTGCGGTAGGCCGGATCGGCCTTTAGGCAGTTACCGATGTGCCGGATCTTGACCTCCCGGAGGGTATCGCCCATGGCACGGGCGGTGTTCGCGCACAAGGTCTCCTGCTGCTTCGGACTCATCAAAAGGAAGCGGCAGGTTCACTCAACCTCGACCTGGTCCGGGATAACCGGATGCCAGGTCGAGGCAGATCAGCATAAGACCTTTCGGGCCTATCCTCTGCGATCACGCAAGGTCGAAGCGATCCAGGTTCATCACCTTGTTCCAGGCCGCCACGAAGTCGCCGACGAACTTCTTCTGCGCGTCCGAGCTTCCATAGACTTCAGCCACGGCGCGGAGTTGAGAGTTTGAACCGAAAATCAGATCGACACGCGTGCCGGTCCACTTGAGCGCGCCCGTCTTGCGATCGCGCCCTTCAAACACGTCTCCGGCCTCCGATACCGCCTTCCACTCCGTGCCCATGTCGAGCAGGTTCACGAAGAAGTCGTTGGTCAGCGCCTCCGGCCGCTTGGTGAAAACGCCGTGCTGGGACCCCCCGACGTTGGTCTTCAGGACGCGCATGCCGCCCACGAGCACCGTCATTTCGGGCGCGGTCAGGGTCAGCAATTGCGCCTTATCGACCAGCAAATGCTCGGCCGGGACGCTATACTTGGCCTTGAGGTAGTTGCGGAAGCCGTCTGCCTTCGGCTCGAGCACGGCGAAGGAGGCGGCATCGGTTTGCTCCTGCGAGGCGTCCATGCGTCCCGGCGTGAAGGGCACCGTCACCTCGTGACCGGCCTTCTTCGCAGCCTTTTCGATTCCCGCGCAACCGGCCAGCACGATGAGGTCAGCCAGCGAGACCTTCTTGCCGCCCTTGGCCTTCTTGTTGAAGGCAGCCTGGATGCCCTCGAGCGTCTTCAGCACCTTCGCCAGCTGCGCCGGCTGGTTGACTTCCCAGTCCTTCTGCGGTGCCAGACGAATGCGGGCACCGTTCGCGCCGCCGCGCTTGTCGGAGCCACGGAAGGTGGACGCCGATACCCAGGCGGTCGAGACCAGCTGCGAGACGGACAGTTTCGAAGCCAGGATCTTCGCCTTGAGGGCGGCAATCTCCCTCTTGCCGATCAACTTGTGATCGACCGCGGGAATGGGGTCTTGCCAGATGAGCTCTTCCGCCGGAACCTCCGGGCCGAGGTAGCGGGCGCGCGGACCCATGTCGCGGTGCGTGAGCTTGAACCACGCGCGCGCGAAGGCATCCGCGAACTGGTCCGGATGCTCCATGAAGCGCCGGGAGATCTTCTCGTACGCCGGGTCAAAGCGCAGCGAGAGGTCCGTGGTCAGCATGGTCGGCGCGTGACGCTTCGTCTTGTCGTGGGCGTCAGGAATGGTGCCGGCACCTGCGCCTCCCTTGGCGACCCACTGATGCGCGCCGGCGGGGCTCTTCGTGAGTTCCCATTCGTAGCCGAACAGGTTCCAGAGGAAGTTGTTGCTCCACTTCGTCGGCGTGGTGGTCCAGGTGACCTCCAGGCCGCTGGTGATCGCGTCGCCGCCTTTGCCCGTGCCGAAGCTGCTCTTCCAGCCCAGGCCTTGCTCCTCGATGGGGGCCGCTTCCGGCTCGGGCCCCACATGGGACGCAGGGCCGGCGCCGTGGGTTTTGCCGAAGGTGTGGCCCCCCGCGATGAGCGCCACCGTCTCCTCGTCGTTCATCGCCATGCGCGCGAAGGTCTCGCGGATGTCCCGGGCCGCAGCGATCGGGTCCGGGTTGCCGTTCGGGCCTTCCGGATTGACGTAAATCAGGCCCATCTGCACGGCAGCGAGCGGATTTTCGAGGTCGCGGTCGCCGGAATAGCGCTTGTCACCCAGCCACTTGTCCTCGGAACCCCAATAGACGTCCTCGTCCGGCTCCCAGACGTCCTCGCGCCCGCCGCCGAAACCGAAGGTCTTGAACCCCATTGATTCCAGGGCGACGTTGCCCGTGAGGATTATCAGGTCGGCCCAGGAAATCTTCCGGCCGTACTTCTGCTTGATCGGCCAGAGCAGCCGGCGCGCCTTGTCGAGGCTGACGTTGTCGGGCCAGCTGTTGACCGGCGCGAAGCGCTGCTGGCCCCTGCCGCCGCCGCCGCGGCCGTCGCCGACGCGGTACGTGCCGGCGCTGTGCCAGGCCATGCGGATGAACAAGGGCCCGTAGTGGCCGAAGTCCGCCGGCCACCAGTCCTGCGACTTGGTCATCAGTTCACGGAGGTCCTTCTTCAGGGCCGCGAAGTCGAGCTTCTTGAACTCTTCGGCGTAGTTGAAGTCCTTGCCCATCGGGTTGGACTTGGACGAGTGCTGGTGCAGGATCTTCAGGTTCAGCTGATTCGGCCACCAGTCTCGGATCGAGGTGCCGCCGCCGGCAGGGTGTGTGAACGGGCGTTTTGCTTCGTTTGACATGGGTTCTCTCCTTTCGTCGTTTGCACTCAACTACTCGGTCCGGTTGGTGATAGGCATTTGCTTTTCGGGGTCGCGCGACGATCCCCTTCGCCAGGCCGGGAGCCCTCCCGCGCCGGGCCAGCAGGCCCGATTCCGGCTGGGCCGGGATGGCGGTGTCTCGCCCGGGCGGGACAAGGCTGTCAAGGAAGAAACAGTTGCCAATCCTGCACAAGGAGTGGGCCGCGCGGGCCAGCGGTCAGGACGTTCTGGTTACCGGGGACAGGGGCGCCAGCGACGGTCGTCAGTTTCTTCTTGTCCCCTTGCCATGGCCTTTCTCCTTTCATGTGAGACGTTGTCATTGAGAGTTGCGCTTCCATCGGGGGACGTCAGGATCGCGGGGCTCGAGGTTTCGGCGCTCTGCGCGTTCTTCTGGGCCTTCCAGTCCGGCGCCCCGCAGGAGCGGACGCACTCGCCTTGGCTTGGCAAGGCGCGCAGGTCCCCGTGAAATAGATGGAGTAATCGTCGATCGCGAATCCCTGCCGCCGGACGTCGGGGGGGCGGATCCGGTGATCGACGGCCGCCTCGTCCACATCGAAGAGCCGGTCACATCGCCGGCAGACGAGGTGGTGGTGGCGCTGCGTCCGGGGATCGACCCGGGTCGCGGTCCCCCGGCTGCACGCTTTCGTGAGCAGCCCAAGGGCCGTGAGCATCTCCAGCACCCGGTAGACCGTGGTGCGGGACACATCGGGAAGCACCCTCTTTGCCGACGCGTACACCTGATCGGGAGTGGGGTGGTCCGTCCGGCCCAGGAGGGCTTCAAAGATGCGGCGGCGCTGCGCGGTGAGCCGAACGCCCCGCTGGCGGCACGCCGCTTCAAGATGTCGGATTGGATCCTGCTTACCTGGAGAGTCCATGCACGGCTCCTGGAGAAGTGGGGGCTTTGGGAAGCCACCCCAAAGCAGGGATTTTCTGGTGCGGCGTTCTATTTGGTAATATGTACCAACTAGCCGAATCTGTCAAGTCGAGGCATGCGTCCCTGATTCGGGTCGAAGGCGAAACGGGCCATGTCGGTCATGAAAGCAGAAACCGCCAAAAGGCGAATCCGACAGGGCGGACTGGGATGACAGATACGCGTTTGCGACGACCCGTACGTATGCGGGGGGTTCCGGATGCCGCTATAAGAAGGGCGTGCACTCGGGGAGACTGCGCATGCCCGAGATCAGGTGTCTTGTCGGTGGACCGCGGCGTGGGCATCAGGTTCCGAGGGCGGAATCCGCTCCCCGGGGACGACGTGGAGATCGGCTACCGGTTCGAGCGGATCAGCGACCGGACGGACGCTCGCAGCACGGTGGCGCACAAGAACGAGGTGAGCCTTGCCCTCGGCCTCTCGGCGACCGACTGGATCGGCCTCTCCCTGGAGATGCCCTACCAGTTCCTGTCGAGCGGGGGATCACCACGGCGCTCAAGCTGGATTTCCGACGGCGGGTCCGGGGAGGGGCTCTGAAACGTCGCGGGCGGCCCGATCGGGCCGCCCCGCGTGTTCTTGGCTGCCGGTTGATCGCTGAAGGCTGCGTCTACCCGTAGAGTGCCTTGGCCGTCCGCTCCAGCATGGGGACGCCCCGGATCTCGGTCTCGAAGAGCGGGAGGACGGCGCGTACCATCCCCGGGAAGTCCGACTTGATCTCTTCCATGTAGGCTTCCTGCATAGCCACCCGGTTGCGCACGAATTCCGGCGATTCCGGCTTCACCTGCGCCTGGTCGATCAACATGTTGACCACGACGCCCCCGACGGGGATCCCGAACTCCTTGAACCAGGCGATGAAGCGCGTGATCACGGCGATGGGCAGGGCCTCGGGCAGGGTCACGAAGAAGAAGGCCGTCTTCTCGGCGTCGGTGAGCAGCTTCTTGGCCTGGGCCATCCGGTCCTGGAAGGAGAGAAGATAGTCCATGAGCGGGTCCTTCTCGTCCTTCTTCTTGCTGTAGGACAGGACCAGGCGGAGGGACTGCGCCTCTTCCCGGCTCTTCATCATCTTGCCGACCCAGAGGGAGTACACGGAGGACATGCCCAGAAGGCGCCGGGCGTTGGCGGTGGGGGCGGTGTCGAAGACGTAGACCTCGTACTCGTCCTTGAACATGATGTCGATCATGTTCTCGAACATGGCTGATTCCTCGAAGGCCGGATTCATGGTGGCGGATTCCACGAAGGCGTCCGCCTGCGTCCGGATCTCGGCGAACTTGAGGAACCAGCTGACCTTCTCTTTGATCTCCCGTTTCGACTTCTCGATCGTGTCCTTGGTGTCGATCTCGTAGGCGAAGAGATTCGGGACCCCGGTCACCGGGACCGCCTGCCCGAAGACGTTCTGATTCAGCAGGCCGCTCAGGCTGTGGACCGGGTTGGTGGAGGCCAGGAGGGTCCGCTTCCCCAGGCGGGCGAAGGCCACCGCGGCCGCGCCGGCCAGCACGGTCTTGCCCACGCCTCCCTTCCCGCCGAAGAAATTGTACTTGAGCTGGGCATGCTTCTTCAAGAAGTCCTGCATGCTCTCTTGGACCAAAGGATGCGACTGAATTTGGGTCATGGAATCACGCTCCCGCGCGAGATGGGATAACCCCTAGCGGCTCGACCCGAACAGTGCCTCGGCCATCTTCTCGATCATGGGCAGGCCGGTGATGTCGCGCTCGAACTCGGGAATCTGGGCCAGCACTTCGCTTCCGAACAGCTCCTCGATCTTCCTCAGGTAGCCCTTCTGCATCTGGAGCCGGTTCCGCAGGTACGCGGGGATGTCCTGGCTCGCCAGGCTTTCGGGGACGACCCGGTTCACGACGTACCCGCTGAGCGGCACGTTGAACTTGGCGAAGAGCTGGGCCGCCTTCTGCGTGTCGATGAGGATCATCTCCTCCGGGATGATGACGAAGAAGAAGGCGGTCTTCTGCCGATCCGTCAGGATGCTGGATGAGGTGCTGATCCGGTGCTTGATGTACTGGAGCTCCTTGAGGATCATGTCCTCTTCCACGTCTTTGTCCTTGGTGATGGCGGCGGCCATCTCCTCGTATTGCCGCATGTCCTCGCGGAGCTTGGTGATCCGCTCGATCCACTCGTCGTAGACGCTGGCCATGGAGAGGTAATACAGGGCGTGGCCCAGGGGGACCAGGTCGTAGATGTAGTAGTCGTATTTCCCGGCCACCACGATGTCCACCACCTCGTCGAAGATGGCGCTCTCTTCCATGGCGGGCTCGGCGGCGGCGGCCTGGATGTAGCTCTCGATCTCGTCCGGGATCTTGTCGAAGCCGTACATGTCGAAGATCTTCTTCCGGATCTCCCCCTGGTAGGCCTTGATCCGCTGGTCCGCGTCGATCTCCTGCGCGAAGAGATTCGGCATGATCTCGACGGCGCCCTTGCCGAAGATGTCGCGCTGGAAGATGTCCGAGAGGGAGGCCTGGGGGTCCACGGAGAAGACCAGGACCCGGTGACCCTGCTTGGCCAGGTAGTACGCCGTGGCGGCCGAGAAGGTCGTCTTGCCCAGGCCGCCCTTGCCGCCGAACATGATGTACCGTCGGTCCGGATGCTCTTTGAAGATGCGGGCGAGTCCTCCGTTCATACCTGGTCCTTTCCGTCCAATGGATCGAGAGCGGTGTGCGTGCCCCGTCAGGCGCTAGGCCAGGGCGTCCGTCAGGTCCTTCTCGCGGAGCATGCGCCGTTTCCACGTGGAGATCTGCGGCACCACGTAGGGGAGCAGGCGCAGGGAATAATAGGGCGGCAGAATCGGCACCCCCAAGAGGTCCCCCATGGTGATGAGAATGAAGAGGTGCTCCATGCTCCCGCGGGTCTTCAGGGCCTGGCGGGTCATCTCGTGGGCTGCCATCCCGTAGATGTAGTCCTTGAACTTGCCTTTCAGGGATCCAAACAATCCTTGCTTCTCTTCGTCGCCCATGGTTTTCCATTCCTCCGGGCCAGCGGTGTTTTCCTGGAAACGCAGCGCAGGCTACCGTGTTCGCCGCGACATGTCAAGTGTCCTGTGCCCCCTGTCCGGCCTGCCCAACCAATTGGACCGAGGGGACCCGGCGGGACCGGGCCAGAGAGGGGGGAACCCCCTGAGACCACTGAACCGGAGCAAGGAAGGGGCGATCCTGGAGGAAGCCTTCTCAGTCTCCCGGCGAGATGGGTGAGAGGCGATTGAGGGCATCGATGAGCTGACGGAGCCGGCCGATGTCCCGCCGGTTGAAGTGCAGGGTGAGCCGCGGCATGTGGGCGAGAGCGTGTTCGTTCACTTCTTCGGGTAGGGCGGGGCTCACCGTCATGGCGCCGTCCACCAAGATGTCCCGGAACTCTCCGTTCAGCCGATCCAACTCCCGGCCGGTCGGCGCCTGTTGAAGGCGAATCGCCAGCCGGTCCGCGACGTAGCGGCTGGAATGGTAGTTGCGGTAGAAGCCGGTGATCTCGGCGATGGCCGTTTCAATGCTATCCGTCACCCGGTACAGCGAGACATCCTCGGGGGAAATCAGCCCGCGGGGGACCAGGACATCCCGCACGTACCCGTCCCATCTCCTCCAGTAATCGCCGCCCGGCCGATCCACACAGACGACGGGCAGCGGGTTGCTCTTCCCCGTCTGGATCAGGGTGAGCAGCTCGAACGTCTCGTCCAGCGTGCCAAACCCGCCGGGGAACAGGGCGATGGCATCGGCCTCCTTGACGAAGATCAGCTTGCGGGTAAAAAAGTACTTGAACGTGATGAGCTTGGAGTCATTCTGGATGATCTCGTTGGCCGGCTGCTCGAAGGGGAGCCGGATGTTCACGCCGAAGCTTCGCTCGCGGCCGGCGCCGCCCTGGCCCGCCTTCATGATCCCGTCGCCGGCCCCTGTGATCACCATCCAGCCTTGCCGGCTGATCTCGTGGGCAAAGTTCAGGGCCTGCTGGTACTCCGGCTGGTCTTCCATCGTCCGGGCGGACCCGAACATCGTCACCTTCCGGATCCCCCGATAGGGGGCGAAAACCCGGAAGGCGTAGACCAACTCGCGCAGGGCGGCATTCAGGATCTTGATGTCCCCCCGATCCGCATGATCCTCGGCCAAGCGAAGGATCGTCTGGATCATCTCCTGGAGGAATTCGGCGTGGGGGGAGCCCCCAGCCTCTTCCACCAGTTTGTGGACCAATTCACCGACCTCCCCATTCAGGGGGGCGAGCATGTCGGGAGCCCTGACTTCGCGTCGCAATTCCACCGGAGACCTCAATGGCAAAACCTGCCGCCAATCCGGCCACTCGGTACCGATACCGTCCGATTCCGCTGCGTGAACTCCGACTCCGAAAGCAGCCGGAATCGCCAGTAGAACAATATGCTGCCTCTAATGCAGGACGCGCCGGATGAAAGTATGCAGGAAACGGGCCGCCTCTACTTCCACACAGACAGACGCCGTAGGGGTGGCACGGCTTCGGCGCCGGAGGTCCGCAACCGCCATCCCTGAGGTCAGCTCCCCCCGCCGCTCGACGGCCACGGCCATCGACTGCACCCGAACCAGGGATGGGTCCGCCGCGACTCCTACCGCCAGCGGATCGTGCAGGAACATCCCATCGAAGCCCTCGTGCTCCCGATGAAAGGCCATGGTCACTGCCGTCATATCGCGGATGAACCCCTGGAGTTTGCCGATTCCCTTCGCGCCTTCCACTGCCTCGCGGGACAGGACGACCTGCTCCGTCACATCCAGGGGAACGAGCCTGATGGGCCACCCCGCTCCCAGGACGATCGCCGCTGCTTCCGGGTCCGCGGCAAAGTTGAACTCCGTCGTAGGTCCCACGTTGCCCGGCACCCGGATGGCCCCTCCCATGACCGTGATTCCGTGTAAGCCGTGCATCGCCTCCCGATCCCGCTGGATCGCCATGGCCACATTCGTCAGCGGGCCCGTCGCGACGAGGGTCAGCTCCTCTGGAAAGCGACGGATCATCTCCAGGAGGAATTCGACTGCGCCCGGCATGGCCCGGCGCAAGGGCGTCGGATACCTGGCTGTCACGTTCCCCAGGCCATCCGTTCCATGGACCTCGGCCGCGGTGAACGCCTCTTTGGCAAGGGGCATGGCTGCGCCCGAGACGACGGGGACGTCGGGGGCTTCGAGCACCTCCAGCGTGAGGAGCGTATTGGCCGTGCACTGAGCCACCGGGACGTTCCCGCTCACCGTGGTAATCCCGAGGACCTCCAATTCCGGCGATCGGAGAGCCAGCATGATCGCCAGGGCGTCGTCCACTCCCGTGTCAACGTCCAGGATGACCCGCCGTCTCATGACCCCGTTCCTCCTCCGAAACGCCAGTCGAGTTGATGCCTGCGCCACGGATCCGTGGCTTCGCGCGCCGCGGACCCACCCAGCAGAGGCATCACACAGAGACAGGAAACGACTCCAACATAGGGGACGCCGGGCGAGGGAAAGGCAGGCTCAGTGCGGGAGATCAGTTGCGCTCAATGGATTCCAGCGCGCGGGCCAGATCCTCTTTGATCCGCACGTTGATCTTCAGGCGATTCAACAGGTCCGGCTGATGAGCCGTCAGGTATTGCACGAGGGCCTCCGCATCCAGCGGGGCCGTGCGAGGCTGCGTATCCAGGATCCAGTCCGTCAGTGACTCCTTGTACAGACGCCGCACTTCCGGATCTTGATAGATGATGTCGAGGATGCGCTGCGCCAAGGGTTCGTCCACGGAAACCTCCTTACCTTCGGCAACAACTGTAACATCATATACCAGACGAGGCTGCCCTTGGCAAGCCGGTTTTGGGCTTTGGTAGCCTTCTCCATACGTTACGACGCTTCCTCTCCCGCGGCCGGCTGGCGCGCGGGCCAGCCAGGATGCGCCGGGCTCGGGCGAAGATCCGCTGGAACATGGCCGAAGTCAGGCGCCCCGTTTGCGTGTTCTGCTGGCTCGGATGATACGAGGCCAAGAGGAGCACATCGCCCGGCAACCTTGTCAGGGCACCGTGGCCGAATGTGGGTCGGACGGCCGGCACGGCGCGCCCGGCGTGTCCCCATGCCTTCAGGAAGGCGTCGAAGGCAATCCGACCCAGGACCACGACGATGCGCAGGCTGCGGAGCAGGCGGATCTCCTCGACCAGGTAGGGCCGGCAGGTGGTGAGTTCGGTCGGGGCGGGTTTGTTGCCTGGCGGGGCGCACCGGACCGCCGCCGTGATGAAACAATCGCGGAGCGCGAGGCCGTCATCCCGGTGGCCAGACCAGGGCTGGTTGGCGAATGCCGCCCGGTACAGGGCGGCATACAGGAAGTCCCCGCTCCGGTCACCCGTGAAGATCCGGCCCGTCCGGTTGCCCCCATGGGCTGCCGGGGCGAGGCCGACGATCAAAAGTCGCGCCTTCGGGTCGCCGAGGCCCGGGATCGGTTTCCCCCAGTATTCCTCGTCGCGGTGCCGCCGGACCTTCTCCCGCGCCACTCGCTCCCGGTGCGCCACCAGGCGCGGGCACTTGCGACAGGCGATCACTTCCGCGTTCAGCCGTGTGAGCGAATTCATCCCCCCTCGGCCCTTACCTCCGCGCTCTATCACCCCAGCGCCCCTGCACCCGTGCGCCCCTGCTGGCACTGGCGGTCACAGGCCCCAGTTGAACGTCCGAGTGGGCGTCACCTCGATGATGGCCGACTCCCCCTCTTCGAGCGGCGCTTGGGCCTCGTACTGTGGATACCGCTGGTAGAGAAGCTTCCGAATCCGCCGGAATGTCGGACCGGCCTCGATGATCCGGCCCGTGCCCCGGATCAGGATGCCCCGCAGCCCCGGCCACGCCTCGGTGTACTCGTCGTACGCCAGCGCCACCTGGCCCGTGGCCCGAATGTTTTGCACCTTCACGCCGTCGGCGGCCGAGGCGAAGTAGATCCGATCCCCCTCCAGGATCGGGCAGACGGGGACATTGTGGGGGCGTCCCTTCCGACCGACCGTCGCCACGCGGCAGACCCGTTGGTACGCGACGAACTCCCGCTCGGCTTTCTTCAGGCGCATGGGATCCTCCTTCCGCCTGCGTCCGGGCCCCTCTCCCGGGTACCGGGTACCCTCTGGGTGAGGTGTGGGGAGAGGGCGGGGTGAGGGGAGTCAGTCGGCCGTCACCCGCTTGATGAGGATGCGGGTTCCCCGGTCCGACACGGCCTCCGGGCATCGGAGCTCGAGATCCGCCTCCGCTTCGGGCCCCTCGACCTTGAGCGACAGGACTCCCCCGTTCCACAGGTGGGCGATCTCGTTCCTCGTGAGATTGACTTTGGCCCGCAGCTCCCCGGGCGACCCGACATCGCGACTCATGCGTCCCCTCGCACGTCCTTGGATCGCGTGACTGACCTCTCTTGCCGCCCTCGTGTCCTCCGCTCTTTGGGCGCCCGGGCCCCCAGCTCCCCAAGCGTGGCGGCCTCGCGGAATCGCTCGAAGTCGGGGAATCGGAATGCCACGCGAAGCCGGTCGGGGTTCGTGATGGGTGGGGCGAGCCCCTGGATCGGTCCCAGGTCGAAGCGATAGTAGGGGGCATCCGGCGCGCCCCGGCCCGGCCACGTCAGCCCCGGCAGATCGCACCGCCGGACGCGGGAGACGCGCACCACCCTGGCGTATTCACGAATGATCCCCGTCCGGCTGTGAAAGCGGGATGCGCCCTCGTAGAAGGCGATGTATGCGACGGCGGTTCGGGACGCGGCAATGGCGGACACCGGGACATGGTAGTACCGCGCGCGGCGGATCAGCGCCAGGTGCTCCGGTCCCCGGAGCGGGCCGACCATGATGGTGAGGGTGCCCCCGCCTTCCGAGACCGTGAGGAACCGCGCGCGCCCCCTGGCGAGATACGTCCTCATATCCTTGAGGCCGGCCGGTGTGCGATTCGTCCTGCGCATGGAGAGGACCGTAGCACAGCCCTCCGGAATTTTCCAGCAATCATCCCCCACCGTCAGGCAAACGGTCAGCCTCCAGGTGATGCCAAGCCCTCCAGTGCTTGCTCATAGGACCGGAGCGCCGCCTGGCCGAACAGGACGAACCGCACGAGGGTGATTTCCGGGTGCTGCCCCAGGTATTCGATGACCGTCGAGAGTGCGATCCGGGCGGCATCGGCGATCGGGTAACCGTACGCCCCGGTGCTGATGGAAGGGAAGGCCACGCTCTTGATCTCCCGCTCGGACGCGAGGCGCAAGCTGTTCCTATAGGCGCTCGCCAGAAGATCCGGTTCCCGATGCTTCCCATCGCGATACACCGGGCCCACAGTGTGGATGACCCACGGGGCCGTGAGACGCCCCCCCGTGGTGACCCGCGCCTCACCCGTCGGGCAGCCGCCGATCTTTCTGCATTCCTCCAGGATCTCTGGGCCGCCGGCTCGATGGATGGCGCCATCCACGCCGCCTCCGCCCAGCAGGGTCGTATTGGCGGCGTTGACGATGGCCTCCGTGTCCTGGCGGGTGATGTCTCCCTCGACGAGCTCCAGAACCGATTTGCCGATCCGTATCGTTCGCATGACCTGCCTCTGCGGCCCACCTGGGCTTGTCACTTCCGCCGCGAGACCCTCGTCGCCTGTCGGCTCTCCCAGCGGTCGAACCACCGCCGCACCCGATGCTCGACAATCTTCATGGTCAGGACGGCCAGGGCGCACACCAGCAGGATGACCAGAGGGGACCGGGGGAGAACCCGGGGGGCCACCAGGGCGATGATCCCTACCGCAACCACGCAGACGACCACCCCGATCCAACGCCGCACGCGCCGGGCATCCTGCGCGGCCTGCCTATTCCGCATGATCCAGGCCCCGGGCGAGGTACGCCCCCAGGTCCTCGACCCGCACGCCGTACCGGTACGCCAGCCGCCGGAGGTCCTGATCGCGCCGGGGCTCCGGCAATTCGGGCACGGCACGCTGCGGCCCGGTCGGCGAGTACCCTTCCTCCCGGATGCAAAGCGAGAGGAGATCGAATCGGGCATAATGGCCCAGGCAGTCAAAGTAGGCCTTGGCCTGCCGCCGCTCCTCGGCGTCGATGTCGGCCCACACGATGGTCTCCTCGTTGAAAACCGGACCCTTTACATAGAGCCCCGCCGGATTCACGATGCAACTCCCGCCCACGGCCAGATTGTAGCGCATGGCGTCGCGGAGGTCGGCCGGCACGTCCTCCGGCTTGAGGATCCAGCTCGAGCTGACCACGAAGACCTGGTTCTCGATGGCGTACTCGCGAATGGCCGGCTCGATGTCGCAGGTCTCCGACCCCGGCTCGCGGCTCTTTCCGCCCAGATGCTTGTCCACCTTCCACCAGCCGGGCCAGACGGCGCAATGAATCTCCTCCCCCTTGATGGCCATGGCTGCCCGCAGGAGCGTCATGTGGTGCTCGTAGCAGATGAGGCCGCCCACGCAGCCGACGTCCAGATCGAAGACCCGGATGTCGGCCGCGTCCCCCATGCCCCAGTACACCCGCTCCGAGTGAGTGGGCATGAGCTTGCGGTGGCGGCCCTTGATCTTTCCGTCCCGCCCCACGAAGAGCAGCGTGTTATACAGGGTGAGGCTCCCCACCCGATCGTCCAGCTCGTTGCAGCCGACGACACAGTGCACCTTGGCCCGCCGTGCCGCGTCGGCGATCGCCCGAGCCTCCTCGCCGTCCGCCCGGATCGCGTGCCGCTGCATCTCCACAATGAGCTCGGTGGATCGCCGGACCGACACGGCCCCCCGCCAGAACGGATAGGCCGCGAAGTAGGTCTCGGGAAAGACCAGAAGGTCGAGGCCCAGCCGTCCGGCCTCCTCGATGATGCCGACGGTTTTCTCCAGCGTCTTTCGCTTGTCGAAGAACTGCGGCGCCACCTGCGCCGCACCGACCCGCACCCGCTCTTGCATGGCCATGCCCTCCTCCACCGTCAGAGACGAGAGGCCACAGCTTATCCCCGCCCTGCGGCTGGGTCAATAGATCGAGGCGTCCTCGACGCACTTGGGGGAGAATCCCGGAAATGGCTTGCCATCGCTTGGCGAGTTGACTAGACTATCGTCCGTCGCCGCCGTAGCTCAGTTGGCAGAGCAGCGGTTTCGTAAACCGCAGGTCCTCGGTTCAAGTCCGAGCGGCGGCTCCACTCAAGATCAGCCGCGGGCGAGACGCCGTCCGGGGCTGGTGCCTCCGTTGCTTCCATGAAGAAATTAGCGGGTCGTCCCCGTGTCGCGCCCTCCAGATCCCTGCCCATGTCGCCTCTCGCCTGTCCGGGTTTCGGCTTGACACCGCGCCCGCGGTCTGCTCCCGTCTATCTCGGCGTGGGTGGGCCCCCAACGGAGCCCCTGGCCACAGGGCGACATCCGGCACGGAGATGATGGCACAGAGCTTGGGATCGTAGACACACCGCGGCTGGAATAACTGGGGAGGCTGTAATAAAAGGGGATGGCGTATGCCTGGTCGGAGCGCGGTATCTCAAGGTTGTTTGATTGCCGTGGGTCTCATGGCGATGGCAGCGGTCTCGGTCGCGGCGGACGAGCAATCATCGGGTGGTATGGATCAGAACGAGAGGGCAGTGCTGGAGGAACTGAATCTGGCGCGCACCCGCCCCTCCGAGTATGCCAGCTACGTGGAGGACCACAAGAGAAACTTCAAGGGCCCGCTTGTGGTTGTGATAGACGGCAGGAAGCCCACCCGGACCCTGGAGGGAATCACAGCCGTGGACGAGGCCATAGCCTTCCTGAAGAGAGTCAACCCGGCTGCGGCGCTGTCGCCTTCACGACCCCTGACGCTGTCGGCGCGGGACCACGCGAAAGACATCGGACCCCGGGGGATGACCGGACACGCCGGCTCGGACGGGAGTCAACCGGCAGATCGGATAGGGAGATATGCCAGGCCGCGGACAATGAGCGGGGAGGTTATCACGTTCGGCTCCGTCACCGCGCGCTCAATAGTGGTCCAACTCATTGTGGACGATGGGGTTGCCGGTCGGGACCACAGAAAGAGTCTCTTCGAGCCCGCCTTTCGGCTTGCCGGGATCGCCATCGGTCCCCACAGGACCTACGAGCAGGTGTGTGTCATAGACCTGGCTGATTAGACGGGCGAGAAGAACATAGCCAGACAAGGGGGGGTTCCGGAATCGTCCCCGGCTTACGCGCCCAGTCTCGAATCGCTCCAGCGCTTGCTAGTCATGTGTGTCGTAAGTCTGCCGACCTTCGCCCCGAGTCCGCTCCGCGACGCCTGGGGCCTCGTCGAGAACCGGCCGGCCTTGCTCCGGGTCGTCGCGCCCTCGGCGCTCCTCCGCGCCGCAGTCACGCCACGGGCGTGACACGGCGACCGAACCCGGCCGGCCCGCGGGCCCAGCGTCTTGGAGCGGCCCCGGGGCTCGGCTTATGCGGGCGGATTTCGGACACACATGACTAGCGGTCTTGCAACCAAGTGCCGAGCCTAACGGCCGGCAGCGCCATCCCCCAGCCTACTAAGGGGTCCGGAACTTAGGCTACATTTCGCCGGACCCCTTAGTTCGCGGGGAAGGCCCTCGTGCTTGCAAGTCAGGCAGCAACCCCTCGGCCCTCCCCACGCACCCACGCCTTCGTCGCGGGTACCCAACCGAGAGGGGCGGGCCGCCGCCCCTCCTCGGACTCTCCCCGCGGACTGTGCGGATGGATCTGGGCTGTCGCCCAAGTTTCGGACCGCACAGTAAGGACCAATTTCTTGCGTGGATAGCTCGTGTCTGTTATGCTTGATTCACCTTGGATGGGGATCGGTAGGCCTGTTGCTCCTGCGAGGAAGGCCCTCTGTCCCGGCATGGACCGAGACGAGGCAAGTACGCAGGGTGGTCGAAAGGAGGACTCGAACGGTGAGGGTGTGGGGGACCTGGCTGTTTCTAGGATTTGCCGGCGCGGCCCTGGCGAGCCCGGCGCTCGCCGCCCAGGGACAGGACGGCGCCAAGGCCCCGGATCGCCAGATGCAGGCCGAGGCGCACTACGAACTCGGCGTCATGTACCACGAGCGGGTCTTCGACTCTCTGGACCAGGCCATCGCCGAATACGAGAAGGCCGTCAAGTTGAAGCCGGACTATGGCGAGGCGCACTACAATCTGGCGCTCTCCTATCACACCAAGGCCAAGCTGGGCACGGACGACAAGGTCCTGTACAAGAAGGCGCTGGCCGAGTACAAGCTATACCTGAAATACAGCCCCCAGGGGAACCTGGTCGCCAAGGCCAAGCAGAACATCAAAGCCGTCGAGGCGAGGCTCCGGTAGCGGACCGGGCGCAGGCGAGGTAGGTGAGGGTCATGCATTGGTGTGTAAACTGTGCGGCCGGATCGAGCGGGTGGAGTCGGCGCCGATTCCTCTCGGCGTTGGGGCAGGCGGCCCTGGCCACAGCGCTTCTGCCCCGATCCGGCGCAGCCTATACTTTCATCGATGAGGCCGACGACGTGAAGATCGGCCGCGAGACCGATCCCGGGATTCTCAAGCAATTCGGCTACTACGACAGCCCCGACCTCCAGAATTATATCGCCCGGATCGGCCTCCTCGTCGCCTCCTCGGGCGATGCTCGTTTCAGCTTCCAGTTCAAGGTGGTGGACCAGGCCTACGTCAACGCCATGGCCCTGCCGGGCGGCTTCGTCTACGTGACCCGGGGGATGCTGGCGGCACTGAACGACGAGGCGCAGCTCGCCGGGGTCCTCGGCCACGAGATCACCCACGTCAATTCCCGCCACGGGGCCAAGCTGCTCACCAAGGCGTTCGGCGCCCAACTGGCGACCCTCATCGGCGTGGGAGCCGCGGCGGCAGCCGGCGGCGGCGCCGCGGTCTCCGGCGTCGCCATGATCTCGAACCACATCACCAACTATATGCTCCTGGGCTACGGGCGGGACTTCGAGTTGGAGGCGGACGAGGTGGGTCTGCGCCGGGCCCACCGGGCGGGCTACGATCCGCGGCGCACGGTCACGTTCCTCCGGGACCTGCGCCGCTGGGAATTGTTGCACGGTCAGTCAACGTATCACGGCTTCGAGGCCACCCATCCCGACACCGCCATCCGAATCGCCAAGGCGGACACTATGGCGACCCTCCTGGTCAGCGAGGGGGGCCCCCTGGAAGTGAGGGCCGACAACTACAAGGCCCACCTCGACCAGTTGAAGTACGGCGAGACCAAGGAGCAGCTTCGCCTCAGGGCGTACACGGTAAAGGACGGTGACACCCTGGCCAGTATCGCCCGGCAGGAGATGGGGGACGAAGGCCGCCGTTTCGAGCTGGCCACCCTGAACGGCGTCCGCGACGACGCCGTCCTCACCCCCGGGTCCCGCCTCAAGCTCGTCGTCAAGGGTGCGCCCAGGTCCCGCCTGGATCTCACCATCGAGGAAAAGAAATAGCCGCTCCCTTTGGGAGGTCCGGCGCGGGATCACCACCGCCCTCTCGACCCCATTTTCCGAGGCGCAGCGTGTCAGGCTCGGCACGGCCCTGCGGGACCCGAGGTTGCGCCGCGCCTGAAGCCTGGGTTTCGTCCAGGACAGATTCGTATGCCGGAGAGCGCACCGGAGATCCTCGGTGACCGGGGGGTTGAAGTCGAGCGGATGTTCTCGGCCATCGCCCCCCGGTACGATCTTCTCAACCGCCTGCTGAGCGCCGGGCGCGATCGCGCCTGGCGGCGCCGGGCGGTAGCCGCCACAGCCCTCCCGCGCGAGGGGATCCTGCTGGACGTGTGCACCGGAACGGCCGACCTCGCCCTGGAGGCGGCCCGGCAGTTCCCCGACGCCCGGATTGTGGGAGTAGATTTCAGCCGTCCCATGCTCGCCCTGGGCGCCGCCAAGATCGCGCGCGCACGACTCGCAGATCGCGTGCGACTGGAGGTGGCCCAGACCGAGGCCCTCCCCTTCCCCGACGGCTCCTTCAATGCCGTTACCGTAGCCTTCGGCCTGCGCAACGTCCCGGACCGCCTGCGAGGATTGCGCGAGATGTGCCGGGTTCTCCGGCCAAGCGGCCGCGCCGTAATCCTCGAGTTCACCACGCCGCCGGGAGCCTTGCTCCGACGGGCCTATCTCTGGTATTTTCACCGGGTGCTTCCCCGGATCGGTCGGCTGGTCTCGGGCCACCCGTCGGCCTACTCGTACCTCCCGGCCTCGGTGGCGGACTTTCCCTCTCCCGAGGATCTGGCGGGGTGGATGCGGGATGCCGGCCTTCATGACGTGTCGTACAATCTCCTCACGGGCGGGATCGTGGCGATTCATGTCGGCGTGAAGTGAATGGCAGCCTTCAGCCAACGGCGGTCAGCCCTTGACGCCAGCGGCGGCGAGGCAGGCCGAGGAAGGAGTGGGGGGCGGAGTGGGGACCCGTTGCTTCCTTTGTATCCTTCTGGCGATGGAGAACCCGGATTCGGCAGCGAAGATCAGGGCGTCTTTTTTATGCCAAGCCGCTTCTTGAGCTCATCTAGCGAGATCGTCGGCTGCTTCCGGCGGGTGCGAATGAGCTTCCAGAACCTAGGGTCCGTTTGCAGGACGACGTCTTCCCAGTCCTCCCCTTCGACTCCCACCAAAACAGCAGCCGGCCTTCCGTGTCTCGTGACGACGAGCCGATCTTCCTGCGCCTGGTCAACACATTCCTTTACCCTCTTCTGGAGGTCTCGCACCGTGACCGTCTTCATAGGATCTCCTCAGTGGTCATGCCCGCGCGCTTCCTTCTGACCGCACGGACATACACGACTCTTTCCGTATCTGCCACGTCGTAAAACACCCGGTAGCTTCCCACCCGCAGCTCCCATATCGGGAGTTCGATTGTCCAGGGCGGGATCATATTCACCAGCGGCTTTCGATTGCGAGTACGCACCATGGGCGTGTCCATGAGCTGGGTTTCAATCGCATCGATCACTCTTGTCCGGTGGAAGGCCGGCAGCCCTCGTAGGTCCTTTTCCACACCTTTGGCAAAGCGGATCTCATACACGCCTGTATAATTGCATATGCACACTCTCCTGTCAACCTCCAGGATGTGCCTGCGCTCCGTTCATGAACTCTCCAAGACAGAGATTCTCTCTTCTTTGGGCAACCTACGCGGCCGGAGGCACGACCGCAGAGCCGAGACTCATGAGCCGATGGGAACCGATAACCCGACTGGAAGTTGGAAACAGGCGCGGCCGGGAGAAGCAAGATCGGAGGGCTCGTGGCCGCCAGGTCGGCCATGCCGGGGAAACCGCCCAGGGGAACCCGAAGTTGGTGCGGACGCTATCACTGGCCGATTGGTGCGTCAAGCGGAGGCTTGGGGAGACGTGAGGGGGCGAAAGGGCGGCGGGACGGATGTGGCCCCTCTCCCCGCGCTATCCGAGAACCGGATCAGGGATGGGAAGGTCATCAAAAAGGGGCTTCGTCACGAGCCCTTCGACTCCGCTCAGAGCCCCGAGCCCGTCGAGGGGCTCAGCCGGGCAGCTCCTTCGCAGCGAAGACAAGTATTGCGTACTTCTGGGGTTTGGGATAACAATAAAGCAAAATCAATGGGAGGGGATCAATGGTCAAGACTCTGCGCGCCATGTTCGATGGGGAGGTCCGTAATGGCACGAATCAACGGTGGAGTCAGTCGGAGATCTCAGTTCGAAGGAGAGCTCTGCTGACGACTACTCTAGGAATGATCTAAGCGATGCTGGAAAAGCCGCGTACCTACCTGGAGATGATCCGGTTCCCGCACACCATCTTTGCGCTGCCCTTTGCCCTGATGGGGGCAGTGCTGGCGGCGGGAGGGGTCCCTCCGCGTGACAAGCTGCTGTGGATCCTCGTCGCCATGGTGGGGGCGAGAAGCGGGGCCATGGGAGTGAACCGCCTGGCCGACCGGCACCTGGATCGCCTGAATCCCCGCACGCGGGATCGGGCGCTGCCGCAGGGGCGGATCTCCCCGCTTGAGGCGCTGGCCTTCGTCATCTGCTCGTTCGGTCTCTTCCTCCTCGCGGCCTGGATGCTGAATCCGCTGTGCTTCGCTCTGGCGCCGGCGGCCATCCTGATCGTCAGCGGCTACTCGTACACGAAGCGGTTCACGACCCTCTCCCACCTGATCCTCGGCCTCTCCCTAGCCCTCGCCCCCGTCGGCGCCTGGATCGCCGTCACGGGTCGCATTGCCCTCCCGGCGCTGATCCTCGGTGGCGCCGTGATTTTCTGGGTGGCCGGCTTCGATATCCTGTACGCCCTCATGGACATCGACTTCGACCGGCGGCACAACCTGTTCTCGATCCCGGCGCACCTCGGCGTCGAAGGCGGGATGCTGGTCGCCCGGCTCTTTCACGCGGCGACCGCGGTCTGCCTCGCCCTCTTGATCCCGCTCGGGCATCTCGGCCCGGTGTACACGGCCGGGCTTTCCTTGTCCGTCGCCCTGCTCCTGTACGAGCACTGGCTGCTCCGCCGGCACGGACTGGCCAAACTCAACGTCGCCTTCTTCAACGTGAACGGCGTCCTGAGCATCGGCATGTTCCTGTTCACCCTGGGCGACCTCTTGCTGGGTTAGAGCCAAAATGGCTGGAAGGCTAGAAAGCTAGAAGGCTGGCAGGCACCCAAGCTTTCCGGCTTGCTAGCTTGCTCGCCGGGTGGCGGGTTTCGTGATGGAGCGATATCTCTGCTTCCTCGTCGCCGACCTGTCCCTGGCCATCCCGGTGGACCAGGTGGCCGAGGTGGTCCCCGTCCCGCCGATCACGAAAATCCCGCGTCCCGCCCCCCACATCGAGGGCCTGGCGACCCTGCGGGGCAAGGCCATCCCCGTGGTGGATCTGCGCAAGCGGTTCGGCCTCGTGAACCCGGTGACCGACCGCCACACCCGGGTGATCGTGGTCCTGGCCGGGTCGCGGCGCGAGCCCGTCGGCTTCATCGTGGACTCGGTGGGAGAGATTCTCTCGCTGAGCGAGGCCGAGGCTGCGGCCCCTCCCTCGGTCCCCTGGGTGACCGACGGACTCCTGGCCCGCGCCCTCAAGGTGCAGGGCCGGCAGGTCTTCCTGCCGGACCTGGCGAAGCTCGCCGACCTCTCCTGACACACCAAGGCGGTGAGCGCGACTCCAACTTCGAATATCGAACACCCAAAGGGTACCCGACTTTGGAATTTCGAACGAAGCGGGAGGGGCCGGAATGCATCGGGCCGGCTGCGTTGTCGCCGCAGCCGGCCCGCAGGCGCCGCAGGGAAGGGAGCAGACCTGCCTTCCCCTACTTCTCACTTCTTACTTCTGCTTCAGCCCCAGCTTCTCGACGATCCGCCGATAGTTCAGCCGGTCCCGCAAGAGCTCCCGCGCGCGCTGGACCTTCTGCTCCTCCCGGATGCGAATCCGGCCCAGCACGGCCTCCAGCTTCTCCACCGTGGTCAAGGTATCATAATGGACGCTGATCATGGGGACGCCGACCTCGCGCGCCCGGCTGATGATGATCTCGTTGGGCATCTGATCGCCGGTCAGCACCAGGCACTTGGTGGAGGTCTCCAGGGCCGCCAGCTGGATGTCCGCCCGGTGGCCCCCGGTGATGACCGCCTTGTTGGGGAGCTTGCGGAAGTAGCCCAGGGCGGCATCCACGTCCATGGCGCCGACGCTGAACCGCTCCACGAACTCGTCCAGGCGATCCTGGCCGCAGATCACCTTGCCGTCCAGGATCTCCGTCATCTGCCGGACCGTGACGGCGTCGAGAACACGATCCAAGGGGAGCACGCCCAGCACCTCGACGCCCTTGTTCACGAGGAAGGGAACAACCATCTGCTCCACCTCGGGCAGGCTCTGCGGGGGCACGCGGTTCACCACCACCCCCATGAGGCGATCCCCCAGCGCCTCCTTGGCGTTCAGGACGCAGTCGAGGCAGACCTCGTTCTGATTCTGATAGGGATCGATGAGGAGAACCGACGCCCGGAACTCCTTGGCCAGCCGCATCCCCGAGATCCCGAGGAACAAGCCTTCGGCGAGCGAGCCGGCCCCGCCGACCAGTACGACGTCCTTCCCGGCCGAGATCGTCTCATAGGCCTTTTGGATCCTGGAATGGAGATCGGGGACCTCGCCGCGCAGCGCCCGGGCCATCAGGTCGTGCGTCAGGACCACGGGACAGATCTGGTCCAGCGGCTCCGACAGTTGCAGGATGCCCTTGAGGAATTGGGCGTCGGCGTCCACCACCTTCCCCTCGACCGTGACCGGCAATTTCCCCAGGGGCTTCATGTAGCCCACCTTGTACCCGCATTCCCTGAGGGCCAGGCCCAGCGCCACGGTGACCAGGGTCTTCCCGGAATTGCCGGCTGTCGAACCGATGAACAGCGTTTGCATGCTCTGTCTCCCTTCTCGCACTTGGGTCACACGTCGTTTTGAACCGTCACCCCGCGCTGAGGGCGCGGATCATCACGGGGCCAACCCCAGCCGCGCGTCAATCGCCACCGCTCCATCCCCCTCGGGCTTGACGAGCAACGGGTTGACATCCATCTCCAGGATCTCGGGGAAGTCCACGCAGAGCTGGGACAGCCGGCACAACGCATCCACGATGGCGTTAAGATCCGATGGCTTCTCGCCCCGCACGCCTCGGAGCAGCGGGAAGGAACGGATCTCGCGGATCATGGCCTCGGCCTCGTCGGGCCCGATGGGGGCGACCCGGAAGGCGACGTCTTTCAGGACCTCGACGTAGATCCCACCCAGCCCGAACATCAGGAGCGGCCCAAAGGAGGGATCCCGGGTCATCCCCAGAATGACCTCTTTTCCACCGACCACCATTTCCTGGACGGCGACCCCCTGAATGACTGCGTTGGGGAAGAACCGCCGGACGCTGATATCGATGGCCCCGAACCCCTCGGCCACCGCGTCGGCATCCTGGAGGTTCAGCCGGACCCCACCGACGTCGGTCTTGTGGAGGATGTCGGGCGACACGATCTTCAGGGCCACGGGGAATCCCATCTTCTGGGCCGCCGCCACCGCCTCGTCCACGGTCCGGGCCAGCACATTCTGCGGGAGGCGGAAGCCGTAGGTGGCGATGACCTCGCGGGCCTCGCGTTCTCCCATCGTCGTCCGGCCCGCCCGCCGCGCCTCCAGGATCATGAGCGCCACGCGCCCCTTGTCCACGCTGACCTCGCGTGGCGGCGCCGGCGTGTACTCCTGCCATTCCCTGTAGTGGACCATGGCCTCGAAGGTCCGGACCGCCGGTTCCGGATACGGGTACTGGGGGACCCCGAAATTCCGCAGGATCACGCGGGCCTTGGCCACACTCACCTCGCCCATGAAGGCAGTGAAGAACGGCTTCCGGCTTTGCTTCGCCATCTGGCCGACCACCTCGGCGAACTTGTCGTTCTCCGTCATGGCCTGCGGTGTGGTGAGGGCCAGCACCCCGTCCACGTTCGGGTCGGCGGCTACCGCCTCCAACGCCGCCTGGTAGCGATCCTCCTTGGCGTCCCCGATCACGTCCACGGGGTTGTACAGCGCCGCCGTGGGCGGCAAGGCGGCGCGCAGACGCTCCACCGTTTCGGGCTGGAGCCTCGCCATCTTCGCAGAGGACCGCTCAACGGCGTCGGCGGCGATGATCCCCGGCCCACCGGCATTGGTCACGATGCACAAATGCGGCCCCTTGGGGAGCGGCTGGGTGGCGAAGGCCCGGGCGAAGTTGAACAGCTCTTCGATGCTCTCCGCCCGGATGACCCCCGACTGCCGGAAGGCCGCGCTGAAGGCCTTCTCGGAGCCGGCCAGCGTCCCGGTGTGCGACGAGGCGGCGCGGGCCCCCGCCGCCGTGCCGCCGGATTTCACGATGATGAGCGGCTTGACCTTGCTGGCGGCGCGGGCGGCCTGCATGAAGCGCTGCCCGTTCTCCACCCCCTCGATGTAGCCGATGATGACGCGGGTCTCGGGATCCGCCGCCAGGGCCTCGATGAAGTCCACCTCGGAGGTGTCGGCCTTGTTCCCCAGACTGATGAACTTGGAGAATCCCACGTCGTTGCCGATGGCCCAGTCCAGGATGGCGGTGCACAGCGCGCCCGACTGGGAAAAGAAGGCGATTTCGCCGACGGGGGGCATCCCGGCCGCAAAGGTCGCGTTGAGACGGCTCTTGGTATCAATGATCCCAAGGCAGTTGGGCCCGACCACACGGATGCCCAACTCCCGGACGCGCGCCCGCAACGCCTTCTCGATCTCGGCCCCCTCGCCGCCAACCTCCTTGAATCCGGCCGAGATCACGACCGCCGACCGGATCCCTTTGGCCACGCAGGCCTCCAGCGTGGGGATACACACCTTGGGCGGGATCACCAGGACCGCCAGCTCCCCCCCGTCCGGAACCTGGGTGAGATCGGGATAGCACTTCAGGCCGCGGATCTCGGTCGCCTTCGGATTCACGGGATAGATGGGACCCGGAAAGCCCGCCTTGACGAGGTTATCCACGATGCTGAAGCCAACTTTTCCCTCCTCTCGCGAAGCCCCGATCACCACCACAGCATTGGGTTTGAAGAATCCGTCTAGCATGATGTCCTCGCTTGCTTGTCAGATCTTGAGTGGTTGGAATCCGAACCTGAAACCGGGCCGGATCAGGTTCGGGAGCGACTCCCCTCTTCGCCGGCCACGCTGTCGCCGTTTCCAGCCTGGGCCGCCTTCGTCCACAGCGCCGCCCAGGATGCATCCACCGACGATTGGATGGCTGCGATCTCGTCGGCGCTCAGGTGCTGGAACCGTCCCTGGGCTTCCAGGTATCGAGCCACCGGTGTCTGGCCCTTGGGGACCACCGTGATGCGCACCCGGGCCCCGTCCTCGATCTCCACCAGGGGGAAGGTCCGCGTCTCCACCGCCAGACGCGCCAGGTGGAGCGTCTGCTCCGGCAGGGTCCGCCATCCCGGCGGGCAGGGGGCCAGGATGTGGAGAAAGCGCGTGCCCTGGAGGGCGCGCGCCCGCCGGACCTTGGCGATGAGATCCTCCGGATATCCCACCGTGGCCGAGGCCGCGTACGGGATGCGGTGAGCGGCCATGATCTCCAGAATGGCCTTCTTCGGGCGGCGCTTCACTCGCGGCATCGGCGTCGTAGTGGTCCAGGCCCCCACCGGGGTCGCGGAGCTCCGCTGGATGCCGGTGTTCATGTACGCCTCGTTGTCGTAGCACACGTAAAGCAAGTCATCCCCGCGCTCGGCCGCGCCCGAGAGCGCCTGCAGGCCGATATCGAAGGTCCCCCCGTCGCCAGCCCAGGCTACCACCGTGGCCCGGATGCCCCGGATGGCAAAGGCCGCGCTGACCCCTGCGGCTGCGGAGGCGCCCGTCTCGAAGGCCGTGTGCAGGAACGGGACCGCCACCGCCGACGAATGCCACGGGCCGTTGATGATGGACCAGCAACAGGCCGGGACCACCAGGACCGTCTGCGGCCCGAGGCCTTTGAGCAGCAGGCGCATGGCCAAGGCCGCGCCGCAGCCCTGGCAGGCCATGTGGCCCGGGCTCATGTATTCTTCGCGAGGGATGTCCGTCACCCGCCCGAATGTATTCATGCTACATCACATCCGCCAGATTCGAAATCCGAAATTCAGCTTTCGACATTCTATGTACGCAAATCCAGCCACCGGATGCCGGCGTCGGGGGCGGTCTCCGCCTCCACCTCGCGGCAGGCCGACATGATCGCCGCCGGCGTCACGTCGCGGCCGCCGATCCCGGCGATATAGCCCCAGATCCCCGGAGAGAGATCGCGCGCGGCCAGGGCCGCCCGCAGCTCCGCCGCCAGGATGCCCCCGCTGCCGAGGGAGAGGTTGCGGTCGAGGACGAGCAGCTTGCCCGCGCCATCCACGCCCCTGGCGACTTCGTCGCCGGGAAACGGCCGAAAGACCCGCACCCGCAGGAGGCCCGCGGCGATCCCCGCCTCGCGCAACTCGTCCACGGCGGCCTCGGCCGTGGTTGCGATCGTCCCCATGGTCGCGAGAAGAATCTCGGCCCCCTCGGCCCGGTAGCCCTCCACCAAGCCATAGCCTCGCCCCGTGAGCGCGCGGTACTCCTCGCCCACCTTGGGGATCAGGTGGAGCGCCTCGTCCATGGCGGCCTGGGCCGCATGCCGGATCTCCATGAAGACGTCGGAACCCGCCAGGCCCCCGAAGGCCTGGGGCGCCGCGGGATCCAGGCGGAGCGCCGGCTGGTACGGCGGCAGGAACGCGTCGACCAGCGCCTGCTCGGGAACGTCCACGGGCTCCGAGGTGTGGGAGAGCAGGAAGGCGTCCAGGCACAGCATGGTCGGCAGCCCCACCTGTTCCGAGACCTTGTAGGCCAGCAGGACCGAGTCCAGCACCTCCTGGTTGGATCGGCAGTAGATTTGCATCCATCCCGTGTCCCGCTGGGACAGGCTATCGGTCTGATCGGCGTAGATCGTCCAGGGCGGCGCCAGGGCCCGGTTCACGTTGACCAGGATGATGGGCAGCCGGCCCGCCCCCGCCCAGTGGAGCAACTCGTGCATCAGGGCCAATCCCTGGGAGGACGTGGCCGTGAACGCTCTCGCGCCTGCCTGGCTCGCCCCGATGCATGCGGCCATGGCCGAGTGCTCCGACTCGACCTCGAGAAAGCGGGCGCGGAGCCTCCCCTCGGCGCAGAACTCGGCCAGCTTCTCCACGATCTGGGTCTGCGGGGTGATGGGGTACGCCGAGACCACCTGGACCCGCGCCAAGAGCGCGCCGTAGGAGGCCGCGTGATTTCCTTCCAGCACCAGTTTCATGATCGTCGCTGGCACCCGCTCCGAGACTGTCCCGCGGTGGCGGGATTCACGCGGGAGCGACGGCGCCCACGGCGCGGCCCCCGACCTCCTCCACGGCGATGGCGCCCCGGGGGCACTCGGCGACGCAGAGGAGGCACCCCTTGCAGTGGTCCAGGTCCACGCGGTACTCCGCGCCCTCGACCACGACGGCCACGTCCGGGCAGGCCAGCCAGCACCGGTCGCATTGTGTGCAGGCGCCGCACGAGAGGCAGCGGCGCGCCTCCGCCGTGACCGCCCGATCGGACAGATCCTCCACCACCTCGCGGAAATCACCCAGGCGAGTCGTGGCGTCACGCAGCGTCGGGCGGAGACGCGGAACCGTCTCGAACCAGGGAAGGCGCATCGCCTCGAGGCCCACCGCGTCCCCGGGCGCGGGATGAAGCGGCGGCTCCCGCAGCATGAGCCACCGGTCGATCCAGATCGCCCCCATCCGCCCGGTGCCGATGGCATCCGCCACCGTGCGCCGCGACCCGGCCAGATCACCCCCCAGGAACACGGGCGGATGCCCCGACCCATCCCAGAGGACGCCCGGCGGAAACCACCCGGGCAGCGCGGCCGGATTCACGTCCTCACCCACGGCGGTGACGATGCCGTCCACCTCCACGATCGAAAGCGCCCCCGCGACCGGCTCGGGCCGCGGCCGGCCCGACGCATCGGGAGAGCCCAGCCGCATGACCTGGCACACGAGCCGGAGACCCCCCGCCACCCGCTCGACCGCCATAGGGGCCAGGAGGAAGCGGAACTGCACCCCTTCGGCTTCCGCCTCGGCCACCTCGTCGGCGAAGGCCGGCATCTCGGCCCGGGTGCGCCGATAGACCACGGTGACTTGGCTGCCCAGGCGCCGCGCGCTCCGCGCCACGTCCACGGCGGTGTTGCCGCCGCCGATGACCGCCAGACGCTCGCCGACGGCAACCCGTTCGCCTCCGTTCAGCGTGGCCAAGAGCGCCAGTCCGGACCACACCGCGTCCGCCGGCGCACCGCGAAGCTCGAGTCGCCGCTCCCGCCCCGCCCCGGTGGCGAGAAACACCCCCGCATAGCCGGACAGGTCATCCCACGAAAAGTCCTTGCCGAGGCGCGCGCCCAGCTTGAACCGGACCCCCGCCGCCTCCACCCGCGCCACCTCGCGATCCAGAACGGCCCGGGGGAGGCGGTAGGCGGGAATCCCGGAACGCAGCACGCCACCCGCTTGGCTCGCGGCGTCGAAGATGGTGGGCGCATACCCGAGCCGCCTCAGATGATAAGCGCAGCTTAACCCCGCGGGCCCCGCCCCGATGATGGCGACCTCGACGCGCGGCTCTTTCGGCAGAGGGAGCAGCGGCATTGGATTGCCATGGTCGGCCAGGTACCGCTCCAGCTCCCGGATGGCCACCGCCCCATCCAGCGCCGTGCGGTGACATGCGCCCTCGCAGAACCGGGGGCACACCCGCCCGGTGATCCCGGGCAGGGGATTCACCTGAAGGAGCAGGGCCAGGGACTCGTCCACCTCGCCTGCGGCGAGACGCTGCCAGACCCGCGGGCTGGCCGCGCCGATGGGACACGCTGCGGTGCAGGGGGCGATTCCTTCCCGGTGGACCGGGCTCACGTTGCGCCACAGGCCGGTCCGATTGAAGGCCATGCTGCGCACGGAGACCGCCTGGCCTCCTGGGTGCAGAAGCGGCCTCGGCGAGAGCTTCGATTCCGGGGGCGGCGCGGGGATCCGCCCGCGGGCCCGCCCGGTCCGCGCGCGCGTGAAGGCCTCGGCCGCGGCCGCGGCGTTCTGCGCCGCCTTCGCCGGGACGGAGGCCGCGATGGCGGCGCGCAGCGCGGGCAGCGAGACGCTCCCGGTGGCGCGCGCGAAGGCGCCCAGGATGGCGGTGTTCACGATGGGGGCGCTGGCCGACCCCAGGCCGTGCCGGAGGGCGATCCCGCCCGCGTCCACCGCCGCCACCCGGAAGGCGAGCGGGATGGGCAGGGCGGTTGGATCCAGGTCCGTGCTGACCACGACCCAGCCTTCCGGCACAAGACCGGTCAGCGTCGCGGGATCATCCAGGAGGGTAGGATCCAGGACGATCAGGGCATCGGGCCGCTCTACCTGGCAGCGCAGCCGGATGGGTTTGACATCGGCCCGCACGAACGCGGCGACGGGCGCCCCCCGCCGCTCCACCCCGAAGGCAGGGAACGCCTGGACATCCCATCCCTCGCGGAAAAAGGTCTCGGCCAGCACCTTGGAGGCGATGACGCCGCCCTGTCCGCCGCGGCCGTGGATGCGAATCTCGATCATGCCCGGCCTTCTGTTCCGTACACACCGCGCCCCCGACCGGCGGGCGCATCCTGCCCCGCGTCGAGGGGCCCGGCAGAACTGCCGTCAGGTTGTGGCCGACAGAACCGTGTGGCCGTCGGCCTTGAGTTGCGTCACCAGCGGCTCCACCTGGACCCCCTCCAGGCGGAAGATGAGGACCTTGGTTTGCTCCCCGCGGTGGGCCGCCGTGGCGGTGACGACACTGACGATGTCGCCGCCCTGTTCCTGGATGATCCGGCAGACCTCCAGAAAGGCGCCGGGCCGGTCCTCCAGAACCAACTCCAGCCGTGTCTGCTCCTGCTGGATGCCCATCACCTCCACGAACGCTCGCAGGATGTCCGTTTCGGTGATGATCCCGACGAGGGTCCCGTCCTTGACGACGGGCAGGCCGCCGATCTTGTGCGCGAGCATCAGGCGCGCCGCCTCCTCGATGGGGGTGTCGGCCGTCACGGTAATCACCTTCTTGGTCATGATCTCGCGGATCGTCACCCTCTCCAACAAATAGTGCAACTCGTGGATCTCCAGGCTGGTGGCCGGCGAGGGGGAGGTCTGGCGGATGTCTCGATCGGTGACGATGCCGACCAGCCGGCCGCCCTCCACGACCGGGAGGTGGCGGATCCCTCTCTGGCGGATGAGGGTCATGGCGTGCCGGAACGAATCGTCGGGAGCCAGCGTGACGGGATCTCGCTTCATCCGTTTCTCGACCAGCATGGCGTTCCTCCTCGGGCTGTCGCGCCCGTGGTGACCCCCCACGGACGGGCGTCCCCGGCGCCCGGGCGCCACCGTGTCCTGTCCCGGGGCCGGCAGACTTGCATCCTTCGCGGACTACCTCCTCGCGCAACTGCTCCAGGCGGAGGTGGGGGATGTGGGAGCGGGGGAGGCCCAGGAGGTCGAAGACGACATCGCGCCGCGTGAGGTCAGCCTGGAACCGCTGGGCTCGCTCCACCACCTCCGGCAGGATCCCTCCGCCAGCGGCGAACCAGCCGGGGGAACCGGGATCCCTGGCGGACATCGGCGGCCCGCCCACCCGAAGCGGCTACGGCATATGAACCTTCAAGGACGGGTGCTTGATGGTCAGCACCGGACACGGCGCCTTGCGCACGACCTTCTCGGCCACGCTGCCCAGGAGAACGTGGGCCAAGCCGGTCCGGCCATGGGTGGCCATCACGATCAGGTCGATGTCGTGCTTGGTGGCATAATCGATGATCTCGCGGTAGTCCACCCCCGCCCGCACCTCGCGACGGAAGATCAACCCCCGCGACTTGGCCGCCTCGACCTGCCCATCCAAGGAGGTATTCGCTTCCGCCATCAGGGCCTGCACCGTTCCCTCGGGGTCGAAGGTGACCGTATAGGCCTCCGTGAGGCGCGGGGGCGGCGCCACGACGTGGAGCAGGTGGACCTCGGCTTCGAACTCTTGCGCGAACGTCAGCGCATACTGCCAGGCGTATTCTGCCGGCTCAGAAAAATCGGTGGGAAAGAGGATCCGTCGAATCGACAACATGGCACTCCCCCCGCGGCGAGAATCCCCGCTCCTCACGCGGCCTGGCCGGCGCCGCGCCCAGCCAGTGCGGCGTGGATGGCGCCGATCAGTTCCGCCATCTTCAGCGGCTTGCTGATGAAGGCCGCCGCGCCGAGTTCCAGCGCGCGGCTATAGCTTCGCCAGTCCCCGAAAGCGGTGATGATGATCACGGGAAGCGTGGGCTGGGTTTCGCGGATGGCCTGCAACAGTTCCAGGCCGCCGTCATCCGGCATCAGCATGTCGGTCACGACGAGATCGTATGGAGTCCGCGCCAGTGAAGCAGTGGCCTCATGCCCATCCCCCGCCACGGAAACCCGATAGCCTTCCTTCTCCAGGACCTTGCGTAGAAGGTCCCGCATCTCCGCATCATCTTCAACGATCAGCAGGTGCGTGCTCATGGTCTCGATGCCCCCGCGTGACGCCCCTCCCATATCCAAATGAAAAATGCCATTCCCAACGATTTTGCAAAGCCAGTGCCACGGCGCCGCAAGCTCCTTTGACCTAGAGAGCGCCTCCAGCCCACATTGTGCACGCTTGAAGCATGCAGAAACGACGGGTTTCGTGAGCGTGAGTCGTGCCTGACGCCGCCGGGTTCACCCTTCAATTGCAACCGCCATGATCCCAGATCTCCGGCTGTCTCAGTCCTGTGAAAGCCTGAGACCCTTTGTCTCAACAACCGCGGTCCGGCCTGAAATCCTGTTTGAGCCACCAAGATACTCCGAACGCCAGAAGCTCGCTGAGCGCAAGTGCTGATGGCGAACCGCTCCAAGGGCCACCCCGAAGCGTTTGATCCGCTGCTCGGCCTCCCATTGCCGCGGCGGAGCGAGCAATCGCGGTTGTGGCCGTTTCGGAGGGGGGTCTTGCGACCGGATGAAGAGAGGAAGATTCCGGAGGCAGGGGGGAAAGGCAAGAGCCAGCAGTCTGGCCCTGGAACAACCGAACCGCAGCCCGGGGAGCAGGCCGTCAAATCCGAGCCCACCCTGAACCAGCAGGGCCCGGTCGGGCCGGACAGAAATCAAGCGCGCAGGAGGCGCCTCCTTCGCACCATCAAAGGCGCCGAGCGCGATGAAGTCATGCGGCCTTGGGTGAGCCCACTAGCGCAAACCCCGCCTCCAAGGCGCGACGGTTTAGCTCTTCGGTGCCCTTCGGCACACGAGCCAGGACCGCTTGCTCGATGGCCTCGCGGGAAACAATCTTGGACAGGCCGGCGATGACGCCCAGGGAAACGATGTTGGCGACCATGGCCTTGCCCACCGCGTTCTTCGCGGTGTCGATGATGGGAAGGCGGTGCACCGCGAACCCCCCGCTCGGCACCTTCTCAACCTTGGTCGAATCCACCACCAGGATCCCCGAGGGCCTCAGGTCGTGGGCGTACTTGTCCGCGGCCGCCTGCGTCAAGGCCAAGAGCAGGTCCACCGCCATGGCCTTGGGGTAATCGATCTCCTCGTCGCTGATGATGACCTCGGCCTTGCTGGCGCCGCCCCGGGATTCCGGCCCGTAGACCTGTGTCTGGGTCGCGTTCTTGTCGTCGTAGATGGCGGCGGCCTCCGCCAGGATCACGCCCGCCAGGACGATCCCCTGCCCGCCTTCACCACTCAAGCGAATTTCGTAGCGGTAACTCATGGGCTGCCTCTCCATCAACGGAGAAAAGCGATGACTATGCCGCCGCGCCCGCCTTGGCCTGCACGCGGGCGATGTGCTGCTCGTACTCTGCCACGTACTCGGGACGGCTGGCCTGGTAGAGCAGGCCGGTGATGATCTTGCCCTGGAGCTGCTCCGGCGTCATCCGCTCGGCCGCCTTGACGTTCACCGTGTTGTCCTTCTCCCACTGTAAGAGCTCCATCAGGCTGATCTTGTTGGGCCGGCCGTAGTAGGTGTTACAGTTCTCCAGGATCTCGATCAGGGCGAATCCCTTGTGTTTGATCCCGCCCTCGATCAGGCGGTCGAGCTGCTGGCTGTGATAGGACGTTCCCCGGGCCACATAGGTGGCGCCGGCGCCGATGGCCAGCTTGCAGGCGTCGAAGGGTGGATCAATGCTCCCGTATCGGGCCGTGCTGGCCACCTTGCCGGTCGGCGTGGTGGGCGCCAGCTGGCCGCCCGTCATCCCGTACGTCGCGTTGTTGAACAGGAGCACCGTCATGTCCACGTTCCGCCGGGCGGCGTGGATGAAGTGGTTGCCGCCGATGGCCAGAGCGTCGCCGTCCCCCGTGATCACGATGACGGTGAGGGACGGCTTGGCCAGCTTCACGCCGGTCGCAAAGGCGATGGGGCGCCCGTGGGTCGTGTGGAGGGTGTTGACGTCCACGTAGCCCGGGAGCCGGCTGGAGCAGCCGATGCCCGAGACCATGCAGATCTCGTCCTTCTGCAGGCCCACCCGATCAATGGCCCGGAGCAGGCTTTTCATCACGATCCCGTCCCCGCAGCCCGGGCACCAGATGTGCGGGAACATCTCCAGACGCAGGTACTTCTCGTAGTCGAACATGCGTTGCCCTCCCCCTCCTCCCGTTAACTCGCCGCCAGCTCCTCGACCTTGTCCAGGATCTGTTCCGGCGGAATCGGTTCCCCGGTCACCCGGTTCACCCCGTGGACCTGGCAGCGGCCCTGCACCACCCGCTCGACCTCCAGCACAAGCTGGCCCAGGTTCATCTCCGGCACGATAATGTGGCGCACCTGCTTCGACAGGTCGGCCACAGGGGCCTCGAAGAAGGGCCAGATGGTTAGGGGCCGCAAGAGGCCGACCTTGATCCCCCGGGCGCGGGCCAGCCGGATGGCCGCCTTGGCCGAGCGCGCCGAGGAGCCATAAGCCACGATGCCCAGGGTGGCATCCTCCAAGAGCACCGCCTCGTGCTTCAGGATGTCGCTGAGACCGATCTCGATCTTCCGCATCAGGCGCCGCATCTTGGCGTCCACCACGTCCGGGCTGTCCTTGGGCAAACCGCGGACGTCATGGTAGAGCCCCGTGACGTGGTACCGGTAGCCGTCGCCGAAATCCGCCATGGGCGGCACCCCCGTCGGCGTCTCCCCGAAGGGAAGGTACTGGTCCGGCGGGACCGTGGGCCGCGGCCGTTCCCACAGCGTGATCTCCGATTTCGTGGGGATGTCCACGCGCTCGCGCATATGGGCGATGACTTCGTCCACCAGGAGGCTCACAGGCACCCGGAACCGCTCCGCGATGTTGAATGCCCGGATCGTCTCGTCATAGACCTCGCGCACCGAGGCCGGGGCCAGGGCCACGGCCGGATGGTCGCCATGCGTCCCCCAGCGCGCCTGCATCACGTCGGATTGCGACGGGGAGGTGGGCAATCCGGTGCTGGGCCCGCCCCGCATCACGTTCACGATCACGCACGGGATCTCGGCCATGACGGCGTACCCGATGTTCTCCTGCTTCAGCGAGTAACCGGGCCCGCTGGTGGCGGTCATCACCTTCGCGCCCGTCATGGCCGCTCCCAGGATGGCCCCCATGGCGGCGATCTCGTCCTCCATCTGGATGAACTTGCCGCCTACCCGGGGCAGCAGCACCGACATGTGCTCGGCGATCTCTGACGAGGGGGAGATGGGATAGCCCCCGAAGAACCGGCAGCCCGCGGCGATGGCGGCCTCGGCGCAGGCCTCGTTCCCTTGGAGCAGCTTGACCTGACGCGGTCTCACCTGTTTGCTCACGCCCTCACTCCTCGCCGGCGGATCGCGCGGCGTCCTTCCCCTGAAGCCGAAGACGCCGCAGCCCCGCTGCCGGCCAATCCCCACACCGTTCTACCCCTTGGACTTCCCGGGTTCCCCGTAGACGACGATGGCGAAGTCCGGACAGAGCTGTTCGCACCGCAGGCACTTGGTGCAGGCCTCCAGGGACTTGACCTCCACTTTGTCCATGCGGTTCATCGCCAGGACGTCCTTGGGGCAGAATTCCACGCAGATGCTGCAGCCTTTGCACCAGGCATCGTTGATCTGGATGGTCACGGCCGTGCTGACATACGTCTTGGTCGCCGCCCGTGCCGCCTCCAACACCTCTTCGCGCGTGCGCAACTTGGTCGCGGTGACCATCAGTGTCTTTGCCTCCCCTTCACACGAGAGTCGCCCACATCCAGCCAACACGCGGTCCCTGTCCGGTCCAGCAGGGGCTGCAGGACGCGCGCCTCCAAGAAAATGTGCTGGATCAGCCGGCCGATGAGCACCTCCGCCTCGCGGAACCACTCGGGCGTGGATGGTCCGGCCGACAGATCGGCCAGCCGCGCCGAAAGGGCGGCATGTTCCGCGAGGCAGAATCCCACGGGGGCATCCGCAGCAGGACCCCGCGCAACGAGGTAGGGGAAGAGCCGTCCCTCCGCCTCCTCCACGTGCCGCGTCCACTGCGATGCGAGATCGGCCAGCCCCCCGGTGAGGCCGGTCAGTCGCACCGCGCGTCCGGTGGCAGCCAGGGTCTTGAGAAGCGACCGAGCGTTTGTCGAAAGATCCAGACTTGAATCCATGCGTTGCCTCGTATTGCCGGGAAGCCGGTCCGCGCGGCCCAATGCTGTGTGAGACAATCGCCGCTGTCCGGCGTCAGACCGTTCACATGTCCTCAAGGCGGCGATGAAGTTTCTCAGGCGTCTAAGCTGATCCCGTCCCCCCGCGGCACCTGAAGGAGGAACTCATTGAGCTGAAAAGGAGAGCGGAAATCCCTTCCTGGTCGCCTTTTGTTTCGACGACCACAGATCGGGGCCGGTATTGGTGACAGCAATGGGTGTGCCACGAAGAAGAATATGCCCGGGGAAGAAGATTGGAAGGATTCGTGATCTATCTAGTTGAATCCCAAGGTCTTCCGGGGTGCGAGAAATGCCTCATCCGCCTTGGACAGCCTACGCGGCCCTCCGAGTGAACTGATCCCGTGCGATTCCGAACTCTCGTCTGTGGGATATGGCGCAAGGCATCCCGAGATGTCCATTTCCGGTCAGATAAGTCGCGGTTATGTATTGACATGAGCGCACGCCCACTGGTCTGGGCCCTACCATGGAAGCTGCCCCTTGAGAAGGACACGAACCCTTTCGGCGTTGCCGGGATCGAAAGAATAGAGGGTTGCAGATTTCGAGGTGGAGGTGAGCGGATGCCAATCTTCGAGTATGAATGCCGAAACTGTGGCCAGATTTTCGAGGTGTTCACGCAGCGCCGGGAGCCGGCGGCACGACCCAAGTGCCCCGCGTGCGGGGAGGCGAACGCCGAGCGCGTCCTGTCCTCGTTCTCGGGGAAGGTGAAGGACAGCGGCGGCTGCGGGACCGCTTCGGGTCTCGGCTGAGGATTCTAGTCACGGGGCCGGCGGCCCCGATGATGGCTCATCACAAGAACCGACCGCGAATCACGGCAGGGAAGCTCCAATGACAGCATATTCGGTGACCATTGGCCTGCTGCTGGCGTTCCCCTGGACGTTGGTGGGAGTGATCCTCCTTGGGGCAGCGGCGGCCAGCGCAAGGCGTTGGCTGGACAACTGCCACTGGTGCTAGGTCCGGCCCGACAGAGCTAGAATTTCAAGTCAATGATAAGGCCCTTCCCGCCCGCGGTTCACACAAGAGAGGATTCGGCTATGGAGACGAAGGCAACCACCACCATTGAGGCCATCCAAGTGACCGACTCGAGCTTCGAGCAGGAGGTGTTGAAGTCGTCCCTGCCAGTGTTACTGGATTGCTGGGCGCCCTGGTGCGCGCCGTGCCGGATGATAGCACCGGTCATCAAAGAACTGGCCAGCGACCTGGCCGGTGCCGTCAAGGTGGCGAAGCTGAACGTGGATGAGAATCCCGAGGTCGCCGGGCGGCTGGGCATCCAGGGCATTCCGACACTGCTCTTGTTCCGGAACGGCCAGATCCTCGACAAGATGATCGGCGCCGCCCCGCGTGCGAAAATCGAGGCGGCGATCCGCCGTCGGCTTCGCGATCAGTGAGGCCAGCGAGCAAAGGCGAATACGGCAGGCCTGAGAGGTCGGGGCGGTTCGCCCTTGCATCGCGGCTTTTTCCTGAGAGCATGTCAGTCACACCTATGCCGAACGCTTTCCCTGGATCCTCCTATATTTTGTAAACGCGCATTCTCCGCAACCGAGTTTCAAAAAGGGCCGGTCGGCCCATCACGCCGCCGTGGCCGCGACGCGCTCCTCCTGCGGCATCGCCGCCAGGCGCCGGACCTCCGCAATGTTGAGATCCAGCCCCTTGGCCACTCGCTCGCCGTACTCCACGTCCGCCTTGTAGAACAGGGCGGTCTGGCGGAGCTGGATCCGCTTCTGCGCGTTCCGCAGGTGGGAAGCGATGTTGCCGATGAGATGGTCGCGATCGCGGTCGGTCATGACCTTGCGGTACAGGTCCCCCGCCTGGACGAAGTCAACGTCGCCGAGCGGGTAGACGTGGCGCGCGGCCATGCCGGCGACGTCGATGGGCGGCGGCGCCACGCCGGGATCGGGGGCCGGGCCGCCGAAGCTGTTGGGCCAGTAGTTGGGGCTGGCGCCGGCGTTGCCGTCGGAGCGCATAAACCCGTCACGCTGGTAGCTGTGCTCCTGGGTTCCCCGGGACGCGTTGACCGGCAGCAGGTGGTAGTTGGGCCCCAGTCGGTGCCGGTGGGTGTCGTGGTAGCTGAACAGGCGCCCCTGTAGCATCCGGTCGGGGGACGGCCCGATGCCGGGCACGAAGTTGCCCGGCGAGAACGCCGCCTGCTCCACATCGGCGAAGTAGTTCTCGGGGTTCCGGTCGAGCACCATGCGGCCGAAGGGTTGGAGCGGGTAGTCGGCGTGCGGCCACACCTTGGTGATGTCGAAGGGGTCGAACCGGTAGCGGGTGGCCTCTTCCGGCGTCATGATCTGGACGGAGACCTTCCAGGCCGGCGGATTCCCCGCCTTGATGCTCTCGTACAGATCCCGGGTGGCGTGATCCGGATCCGTCCCCGCCAGGCGGGCGGCCTCTTCGCGGGTCAGGTTCTGGATAGTCTGCTCGGTCTTGAAGTGGATCTTCACCCACCAGTAGTCCCCCTTGGCGTTGTACCACATGAAGGCATGGCCGCTGTAGCCGTTGATGTGGCGGTAGCTTTTCGGCGTGCCGCGGTCGGAGAAGAGGACCGTCACCTGGTGGATGGACTCCGGGGTCAACGACAGGAAATCCCAGAACATGTCGGGGTCCTTCAGGTTGCTCCCCGGGTGGCGTTTCTGGGTGTGGATGAAGTCCGGGAACTTGATCGTGTCGCGGATGAAGAACACCGGGGTGTTGTTGCCCACGAAGTCGTAATTCCCCTCCTCCGTGTAGAACTTCACGGCGAACCCGCGGGGGTCGCGCTCCGAGTCCGCCGAGCCCTTCTCGCCCCCGACGGTGGAGAACCGCGCGAAGACCTCGGTGCGCTTCCCCACCCGGGACAGGAACGCGGCGCGTGTGTACTGGGTGACGTCGTGGGTGACCTCGAAGTAGCCGGAGGCGCCGGCCCCCTTGGCGTGGACCACCCGCTCGGGAATCCGCTCGCGATCGAAGTGGGCGAGCTTCTCCAGCAGGTGCACGTCCTGCATGAGGGTCGGCCCTTTGGGCCCCGCGGTCATGGACTGCAGGTCGTTGTCGACGGGCATGCCAAAGCTCGTGGTCAGCACCCTTCTCTCATCGGCCATGACGACACCTCCCCCTGCTGACAGGCGCCACGTGCTGCTCCCCCCCCTTGCCGCCGGAAACGCTCGTTCCGGCCTCCATCGCTGTTTTCGGCTGCCGAGCACCTCCCCTCGGGAAAACGCGGCACGATCGTGTCTGCGCGAATCCCGCACTCGTGCCGCTCGGGCGCAGGAAACGACCACGCGACGTCCGGTGCGCTGCTGGCGGCGTCCGCACCTTCTTCGGCGAGGTCGGCCCAGATCTCCATCGGACCCTCTTCTCCCCTATCTGCTTTGAGAGGTAGAGGGCGATGCCAATCTGCTCCATCTGGTCGAGCCGGCCCTTGAGCCGGTCCACCTGCTCTTCTTCGTCTTTCAGGATGGACTGCAGGAGTTCCCGCTTCGCGTCGTCCGCAACCTCGACGGCGAGGCGGATCCCCTCGTTGGAGCCCTTCACCGCCCTACCCTCAGCCCGGAGGTTGTTCTTACGGAACTCTGGAACGTTGCTCCCGATATTGATCGGGTTGAGTCGGCTCACGACGGGCATCCCCTTGTGCCCGCGATGAGCTTCTCCGCGTGCTGCATCTCCTCGATGGCGTCCCTCTCGACGGTCTTGTGCAGGCGCGCGCAGCCCCAATTGGCGCACATCTCGAACTGGACCATGTACTGATTGATGGCGGTGCGTTCGCCGGCCATGAGGTTGGTCAGGCTGGCGAGGATCCGGTCGCCTCCCTTCATCGCGTACTCCATTCCCCTACGTTGGGGCTGCGTAGGCCCCGCGGCGAGGCCGCTCGGACAGCGAGCTTCCCTCCTCGTTGGCAAGCGCACATGCCGGACGCCTTCTCCATGGCCAGCCTCGACATCATTGGCCCCAACGACATCCGGCCGCCCTGGTGGCGCGGGCGGCTGGGTCTCGGTTGAGGAAGCGCGCCATCTCGTGTGATCCGGGGCGTCAGGCGATGGTGAGGGGGAGCCCCGGACGATCGAGACTGATAGGGAATGGCCCGAGGAGAGACTGGCATCTCCGATGGGCATTGGCCAGAGCACGACAGGGCCCACCCCAGGGAGACCGTGATTGCCATGCTCGCGTGGGCGCCGTAGCTCCACTTGCACACGGCGCACCTGCGCGAGTCTAAGTGGCCGCGGAGATGGTCGAGATCGTGCGCGCCAACCAGGGTGGTGAGGCCGAAGATCGCTCGCGCCAACGCGAGCCCGACTGGAGCTCGAGCCAGTGTCTTTTGCGGCCGGATCATCTGTTCACCTCATTCTGACAGCGGTACCTCGTCGCCTGACAGAACCGGGCCGAACTCTCGCAGCATCTCATACTGACCCGTCCGCGATTGGCATTGATTTGTGCTACTATTTCACATATCATGCTACCTCCGGCGCGGCGGCGAAGGTGGGTTGCTGTGCCCCTACTGGCGAATACCGCGTGGCGTCGGGAACGGTGGGCCCGAGATGAACCTCCGCAAGGCAGCGTACTTCGACGATCAGGTGGAGGCCCCCTGGGCGGCACTCGATTACGGCGCCGCGGAGGCGGATAAGATCCAGCGGCTGCTTTGCAGCGGGGCGATCGCCCCGGGCCAGTGGATCTTGGAGCCCGGGTGCGGAACCGGACGGCTCACCGCCATCCTCGCGACGGCGGTCGGCGACACCGGCTCGGTGGTCGCGCTGGACATCAGCGCGCGCATGGTGCAGGCCAGCCGCGAGCGGCTGGCGGGCCGGACGAACATTCAGATCCTGCACGCCGCCCTGGAGGATTTCCGGGGCGCGGCCCGGCGGTTCGACCGCATCGTCTGCCACCAGGTCTTTCCGCACTTCGACGATCCCGCCGTGGCGGTGCGGCGGATGGCCGACCTGCTGGCACCCTCCGGTCTGGTGGTCGTGGCCCACTTCATCAACGTCGGGGAGGTCAATGATCGCCACCGCAAGGCCGGGACGGCCGTCGCCCGGGACCGGCTTCCGGGCCCCGCGAAGATGCGGCGGCTGTTCGCCGCAACCGGCTTGGTGGTGGACATGCTGACTGACGATGCCCTGGGGTATTTTCTTCGCGCCGTCCCCCGCGACGGCACTGCGAACGGTCGCTAGGAGAGCTGCTATGGGGGGAACGACGCTCACGCAGGGGCAGATCCAGCGGGTGGTAGAGTTCCACGGCCACTGGTGCCCCGGCCTTGCCATCGGCATCCGTGCGGGTGAGCTGGCCCTGCGGGAGTTCGGCCGCGCCGGTGACGAGGAGATCGTCGCCGTCGTGGAGACCGACATGTGCGGGGTGGACGCGATCCAGGTGCTCACGGGCTGCACCTTCGGCAAGGGGAACCTGATCCACCGCGACCATGGCAAGATGGCCTTCAGCTTCTACCGGCGCAGCGACGGGAAGGCGCTGCGGTTTCTCTTCGACGCCGACCGGCTGGGGGGACGAGACGAAACGATGGTGAACCTCCAGCAGAAGCGGATGGCGGGAACCCTGACGCCGGAGGACACCGAGGCGCTGCAGGCGCACCGGGCCGAGTGGGCCAAACGAATCATGGACGCCGACCTCGCAGACGCCTTCCGCATGCAGCCCGTGACGGGCCCGATGCCCAGGCGGGCGCCTCTCATGCAGAGTCTCACGTGCGAGGCCTGCGGCGAAAAGACGATGGAGTCCCGCACCCGCCGCTTCAACGGCCAGACCCTGTGCGCACCCTGCTTCGAGCACCTGGAGAGTCGGCTGTGAGCGCTTCCATGCCGGCCGCCCCGCTCGCCGAGGTGTCCCTCCAGCGGCACGACGACACCCTGGGCCGTTACCGGGCGGCGTTCCGCCGACGGCTGCTGCTCCTGGCCGGACTCGCCGGCCTTCTCGGCCTGCTCGCCGTCCTGGCCGTGGCGATGGGTTCCTACGGGCTCGGAATGCGCGACGTGGCGCGAGCGCTGATTGGCGAGGCCGACCAGGCAACCCGCGTCGTGGTTTGGAACGTTCGCCTGCCCCGTATCGTGGCCGCGATCGTCGTGGGATGGGCGCTGGGGCTGGCGGGGCTCGCGGCGCAGAGCCTGCTCCGGAACCCCCTGGCATCGCCCTTCACGCTCGGGATCAGCCACGGAGCGGCTTTCGGGGCGGCGCTGGCCATCGTCTGGCTGCAGGCCGGGACTGTGAAGGGGAGCGCGCTACACGTCGGTGTCTCGGCCAGCGTGTTCGTCACGCGCCTGTCCAGCGTGACCTTCTGCGCGTTCCTGGGCGCCCTGCTGGCCACCGTGGCGATTTTGGCGCTGGCGCGCCTCCGGAAGATGGCGCCGGAGTCCATCATTCTGGCCGGCGTGGCGCTGTCCTCGCTCTTCGCCTCCGGGACAATCTTGATGCAGTACTTCGCCACCGAGACGGAGATCGCCTCGGTGGTCTTCTGGACCTTCGGGGACGTCGCCCGGTCCACCTGGCGCGAGATCGGGCTCCTCGCGGCTGCCACTATAGGCGTGACGACCTACTTCCTGGCGCACGGCTGGGATCTGAATGCCCTCCTGGGGGGCGAGGAGACAGCCCTCGGCCTGGGGGTAAACGTGGACCGGTTGCGTCTCCTCGGGATGCTACTGGCTACGCTGATTGCAGCGCTGGCGACCGCCTTTCATGGCGTCATCGCCTTCCTGGGCCTGCTGGCCCCGCACATCGGGCGGCGGCTGGTGGGGGCGGACCACCGCCTGCTCATCCCGTACGCGTCGCTCATCGGTGCGGGCCTCCTGCTCGCCGCGGACACGTTCGGACGCGTCGCCGTCGGATCGGGGGCGCTCCCCGTGGGCGTCCTCACCTCGTTCATGGGGGCGCCGCTCTTCCTCTGGCTCCTCCTGCGGGCGACACGCCGATGATCCTGACCGTCCACGACGTGCGGTTCCGCTACAGCAGCGTCCCCGTCCTGGACGGGGTGAGCTTCGGCGTCGCGCCGGGCGAGAGCCTGGGCCTCCTGGGAGTCAACGGGGCGGGGAAGTCCACCCTCCTCCGCTGCCTGAACCGGATCCTGCGCCCGGAGTGCGGCGTGGTCCTGCTCGGCCCGCGCGACCTGCGGCAGCTCAGGCGATCCGAGATCGCCCGGATCGTCGGCTACGTGCCCCAGCGGCACGGCGGCGAGCACCTCACCGTCTTCGATGCTGTGCTCCTGGGTCGCCGGCCGCACATCCGCTGGCAGGCGACAACACGGGACCATCGGGTGGTGGATGAAATACTGGCCCAGCTCGGCCTCGCGCGCCTGGCCCTGCGCCCTGTGGAGACCCTGAGCGGCGGCGAGCTGCAGAAGGTCGCTATCGCCCGCGCGCTGGCGCAGGAGCCGGAGGTGCTGCTGCTCGACGAGCCGACCAGCAACCTGGACCTTCGGAACCAACTGGAGGTCATGGAGCTCATCCGCACAGCCGTGTGGGCGCGGCGGGCCTCAGCGGTGGTGTCGGTCCACGACATCAACCTGGCGCTCCGGTCGCTGGACCGGCTGCTGCTCTTGAAGGACGGCGTCGCGCACGCCGTGGTCACCCCCGCGGAACTCACGCCAGCGATGGTCGGTGAGGTCTTCGGGGTCGAGGTCGTCCGGGGGACGGTCGGGGGCTGCCCGGTCATACTCCCCGTTCGACCGCTGTAGGCAAGGCACGGAGGAACGGAGATGCGGCAGCAGGTGGCACTGGCTGTCTCGGGCGCTGTGCTCGTGTTCGCGCTGCTCCTGGCTTGCCCCCTGCCGGCGACGGCTGCGGGCCTCGTCATCACGGACATGGCGGGCCGCCAGGTCAGCTTTCCTGGACCCCCGGGCCGCCTCGTTGCGCTGGGTCCAGGAGCGCTGCGGCTCCTCGTGTACCTGGGTGCCCAGGAGCAGGTCGTCGGCGTGGAGCAGATCGAGAAGGACGCGCGGGAGGGACGTCCCTACGCGTTGGCGCATCCCAGGCTTGCCGAACTCCCGACCGTGAGCCCGGGCGGGCCGGCGGGGATCAACAAGAAGCCGGACCTGGAAGGGATCCTACGCGTGCGGCCGGAGGCGGTGTTCGTCACGTACATGGAGGCAGGCCTCGCCGAGGAGGTGCAGCGCCTCTTGAGGGTACCGGTGGTGGTGTTGAGCTACGGCCGCTTCGGCACGTTTGATGAAGCAGTGTTCGCGTCCCTGCGGATCGCGGGGCGCATCCTGGGGCGCGAGGAGCGCGCCGAGCAGGTGATTGCGTACGTCGAGACCGGTCGACGCGACTTGCGCCAGCGCGTAGCCGGCGTGCCGGCGGCCACGCGCCCGACCGTCTATATCGGGGGCATCGGCTTCCGCGGCACGCACGGGATCGAGAGCACGGACGCCGAGTACGTGCCCTTCGCATGGCTGGAGGCGAGGAACGTGGTCGGCGACCGGGCGAAGGAAGGGCACCTCTTCCTGGACCGGGAGACGCTCCTCCGCCTGGATCCCGAGGTGGTCTTCGTGGACGGGGGCGGGTTGTCTCACATCGGGGCGGATTACGGGCGGCGCCCGGAGTACTACCGCCTCCTGCGGGCCTTCCGCGAGCGGAAGGTGTTCATCCTCTACCCCTTCAACTGGTACATGACCAATGTGGATACGGCGCTCGCCGACGCCTACGCCGCCGGGAAGATCCTCCACCCGGAGCGGTTTCGGGACATCGCTGCCGGCCGGGGCGCCGACGACGTCTACCGGTTCATGGTCGGTGCCGCCGTCTACACGGACATGGAGCGGGCCTACGGCCCGTTGGGTGGCCGTCCCATGTTCCTGGGTTCCCCCACCTCCGCCCGTTAGGTCACGCCGTTGCGTACCCACCCGTCCATCCCGCCTCTGCCTTCAACGCGCCAGCCGGCCGGACCTCGCTGGAGAAGCTCGCCGGGAACGTCCGGACCTTCCCCCTGCTTGCTCGTCACGGCCCCCGCAGTGCCGCCTCCAGGGCCCTCGCCAGCTCCTCGTAGCCGGTCGAAGGCCACCGTCAGGAAGCTCGCCCGATCCCCGTAAACCGCGTGGAGCCGAGCCACGACCGAACCCATATACCGGCAATGCGGACAGTCGGTGGACATGAACTCGAGGAGGACCGGCCTCGCGCCGAGGAACTCTTGCAAGGTCCGGGTCCTTCCGTCAAGATCCGGCAAGGCAAAGGCTGGCGCCGGGGGCAGTGAGCGTTCGGCCGCATGCACCATCCCAACACCGGCTCGCGGTGAAACGTGGATCGCAGCGGCGATAGCGGCCAGGATTCCAAAAATGGTCACCATCGGAAGCGATCGGGACCTGACCCCCGGCCACGGATGTCCCGCGGGCCATGTCCTCGTCTCATCCACGTCCGACCTCCATCCCGGCTGATGCACGCTGCTCTCGCCAAGCCACCCCGGCCGCGACGAACGATGCGGCGATCAGGCCGAGAGCCGTGATGCAGTATGGGCAGAGGGCCTGGATGACGAAGACCTCGATCCAGGTCATGCCCAGCTCGAACGCCAGGCCGGCGCCCCCGACCAGCACCAGCACTGTCGGGATACCGCGAGGAACGCGATTGCCCCACCAGAGGCGCGCCGCTGCCATGACAGCGAGAAGGGCGAAGCCCACCACGCCGAAGAGGGCCACCGGGACACCCGCCATCTCCGCATACTCGCTGGCCAACACCTTATCGCAGGAAAGGGTATCGGTGAAGGTGCAGAGCCCCCGACTCGGGTTTCCGGAGATCTGGAAGTGCAACGTGAGCAGGTAGAGGGCGACGAGTGTGCCGGCGAGGGAGCAGAGCAGCACTCCCCAGAGCCCCCACTGTTCCCTGGCCGGCAACCGGCCACCCGCAGGGGTAGCCCGGGATAGTGTGGTGTGCATGTTCCTCCTCATGCGTAGCAGGTTTCAGCGGACCGATTTGAGATAGGCTGCCACATCCATCAATTCGCGGAGGGTCATCACTTCGGTATAGTCCCTCATCCGCGAGGACCGACCATCCTCCGCCCGGTAGCGGCCCTGCTCCCCGGCGATCACCTTGTTCGGGTTCACGATGGACTCCGCCAGATACCCGCCTGGCAAGTCGGCATGCGCGGGACCGAAATCGGGCCCCACTCCACCGGCATCCGGACGCCTGAAGCTACGCCGCGCCACCTTGTGACAGGAATAGCATTCCCATTTGGAGAAAACCAGCCCTCCCTGGATCGCGTCGCCCGCCGGAAGGGTGAAGAACCAACCCTCGGGCACCTGGGCGGCACGCTCGCCGGACGCGCCAAGCGCGATACCAAGGAGGGCTAATGCCAGGGCCGACACCAGAATCCAACCGTGATGCTTCATGGGACCGCCTGTGCCCACGGATGGTCTCCGAATGGGAAAGGGGATCTTGACGCCGAACTTCTCCTCGATGTTCCGGACCCAGGCGATGTGGGAATAGACGCTGTCGATGCTCAGGCCCGTCAGCTCCACGTTGCGCTTCTTCAGCTCGGGTGCAAGCTGAGCGAAGGCGACGAACTCGGTAGTGCACACGGGTGTGAAATCGGCCGGGTGCGAGAACAGGATCAGTCAGCTTCCCTTGAAGTCTTCGAGCCGGATGGCCCCGTGCGTGGTCTCGCCCTCGAAGGGTGGGGCCGGGGACCCCAGGCGCGGCATCGTCGGCACACCCTTTGCCTCCACGGTCCCTTCCATGGGATTTCCCCCTTTCTGGGATGCGTGCCCGGATGCGCCCCGATGGCTCAGCCGGCAGCGCCCATGCGGGAGCCTCTCCGATGCCTGGCCGAGCTGTCACTGCACCTAGTCGATGTGCTCCACCAGGTAGTGCTGGATGCCGATCTGCTTGATCTGGTCGAGCTGGGCCTCCAGCCAGTCGATATGGGCCTCCTCGTCCTTGAGGATGGACTCGAGGAGCTGCTTGCTCCCGTTGTCTCCCATCTCCACGGCGAGCCGGATGCCCTCATTGTAGGCGCGAACCGCCATGTCCTCACTGCCTAGGTCGTTCTTCAGCTGGGCCTCCACGTCGGCGCCGATGGTGATCTTGTTCAACTCGCTCACCGTCGGCGATCCCTCCAGGAATAGGATGCGGCCGATCAGCTTCTCCGCGTGCTTCATCTCGTCGATTGCCCGCTTCTCCACCGCCTTGTGGAGCCGCTCGTACCCCCAATTGGCGCACATCTCCGAGTGTAGCATGTACTGGTTGATGGCGGTGAGCTCTTCGATCAGCAGCTCGTTCAGCCTTTCGATGACCTTGGCGTTGCCCTTCATCGTTCTCTCCTTTCATAGAGCCCCTGGTATGAGGCAGAAGTCTGCCCGGTGCTCGCAGCCAAAACGATGGCCTCTGGGCTGTGTCATCGAGACACATGCAAGAGCCTCTCGACTGCCGCCCGGCCATTGCCGCAGGGGAGCCAGCTCGCGGTCCCCTTCCCGCTGCGCCTTGTCTCACAGGCCTTTCCGGTCGATCCAGAAGAGCAGGGTGCCGAAGGCGAGGACGACCGGGACGATCAGGATCCAGTGGTTGACTCCGAAAAGCCCGGGGAAGGTGAGTTTCCCGTAGGCCCCGACCTGGAGCAGGTTTCCCTGGAGGAGGGGGTGGGCCTCGGAGTAGAGGCCGGCCCCGATGAGAATGCCCAGAATCCCCCGCAGCAACCCGTCCACTCGGCCTTCACCGAAGGCCCCGGCGCAGGTGCCGGGGCAGAACCCGAGCAGGAGCATCCCCACGCCGAAAATGAGGCCGCCGAGGATGTTGGCACTCAGGATGGTGGGTTTGATGTGGAGGTTGACGAGACCCAGGTCATGCAGGAGATAGACCCCCACCATTCCCGCCAGGATCCCGCTGAACATGACCTTGAGGACGGTGAGGTCGGTCAGGCGAAAGAAGGCCACGATCCTGTCGTACTTCGTCACCTGGCCCTTCTGCAGGATGAACCCGAAGGCGATGCCCGTCGCCAGCCCCAGGAGAAGCCGCGCCGATCCCGTGATCTCCTGTGGTCCCATGTCACGCCCTCCGAAAGATGAGCCGCGCCGCAATGACCCCCGAGACCATCATGGCAGCGAGGAAGATCCAGCTACTGACGGCAAGCTGCAGGCCCCCACTGAGCCCGTGGCCACTCGTTCACCCGTCGGCGAAGCGAGCCCCGAACCCGACCAGGATGCCGCCCAGGAGACCCAGGACCCACCGCCTTCCTGGGCTTGTCCCGAAGCGGTTCACCCACGTCTCCGGAAGCTTCGTGCTGAAGGCAACGGCACGCTGGCTCAGTCGGGCGGCCAGGTAGGCCCCGAGGGGGATCCCGATGACAAGCATGAACTGCCAGTCCACGATGGGCTTCACCATTTTCCAGTAGGCGTTCGTTGCCACGTGTTCTGGCGCCAGCAAGCCCACCAGCATGCCGGCCGCCCGGGAGAACGTGGTGGACACCGAGAGATAGTAGTTGGCCGTGTAAAACGCGACCATGTTCAGGAGCCCCAGCAGCAATCCCGCCTGCCACCAGGGCCATTCCTGCTTTCTCAGCCAGTTCACGGCCCGCACCTCCTTTCTCGTGTGCCATTCACCTCTACCGCCCGGCCGCACCGCGGCTCGTTTCCGGGGTGGCCTCACTCCGCGCGCCTCCGAACAGGTCCTCCATCTCCCGTTCCATGCGCGCCATCTCCCGGAACGGACCCCGCGTCAGGCCCCGACCGAGTCGCCACCGTTCGACAGCCGCAGCTCTCCTCCTTTCTGCTGCATCCCCCTCCCGCGCGGCCCGCATCTTCTTCATAGCAGAATATAGTCCTCCGGCTACGGGTTGGCCGCTCCAAGATTCTATCCTGCCAGGGCGCGTGAGACGCGGTTATTGAACATTGCAAAGGTAATGGAACACATGCCATCGGCCGGCTCCCCCTCACCCTCCCCTCTCCCCCAGGACGGGGGAGAGGATCAAGGTGAGGGAGCCAGACGCGACGCCTTTGTTGCATTACATACGCAAGTCTCAATAATTGGAGAGGATCTGCCGCTGGGAAGGACATGGTCGGTTTCTGGCTTTGGGAGGAAGAGCCCAGATTCTCCCCGAGAAATTGCCCTATGGGTCAACGCCTGCCTCTTCTCAAGCGTAAACGCCCGGGTTCTCTGCCCGGGCGTCTCTAAGGCCCTTCTCTCGACGTGACTGCCATCAGTTATTTCGGCTCCTTGAAAAACGTCCCGATCCCTTTCGTCACCATATCCTGGTACGAGGGCGCCCCCTCGATCTTCACCCCCCGCTCCGGCTTCAGCTCGCTCAGGGCGTTGGCGACCTCCACGATCGAGGTCACGTGCCGCGCGACGCGGACATCGATGGGGACTCCCTCCGGCGGGACCCTGACGCTCGTCCTTCCCATGTTAGAGGCCAGAACCAGGAAGGGATCCTTGGCCGTGAGGAGATTCGCTTCGTCCGCCCTTCCCCGCAGGGGTCCGTGGTACGGGCTGAAAGCCTCCATCAGGATGGCCATGGCCTGGGTGTAGTCCCCGATCTCCCGGTGCGAGAGCCCCCGGAAGTGCTTCGGGGACATCTCCAGGCGCATCTTGATCCCCTGGGCCTCCAGGTTGAGAATGGCCAGAGAGGCCAGATCCGCGGCCCGCTCGTGGATGGCGAAGGCGTTCACCAGGGGGCGATCCGGGGGCGCCTCATGGAGGTCGATGGCGACATCGGCCTGCTCCTTCCGGACCATCTTCGCCAGGGCAAATGCCAGTTGCTCGGTCAGGTACCCGTGCGGCCGCCCGGGATGCACTCGGTTGAGGTTCCGTGCCTCCTCTCCCGCCCACGACAGCCCGGTCACGAAGTTGGTGTAGACATCCGGGTCCGGCCACTGGTAGATGGGGTTGGTGCCGCGTCCGCCCAAACGAAAGCGCCGGGAGCCCCAGGGGGTCTTGATGGTGAAGTGATCCAGATCCCCGATCCCGATCTTCGTCTTGCTGAAGCCCGCGATGTTGATCTGGGGGATGAGGAACAGCCGGCCTTTCGTGACCCGGATATTCTCGGTCATCAGGATCGGGGCAAGGTAGCCGGCAGGCTCCACGGGATGGGTGCCCCCCCAGACGATCATCGTGCCACCCGGTTCTGAGCCCTCAAAGAGGTAATAGTCGGGGTCGTTCGCCGTCCCCTTGATTCCCTCGAAGTACTCGCTGAGCCTTCCGACCTTCGTCACGCCCGGCCCCTTGACGATCACGTCCGGCTGCCACTGCCGGATGAAGGCGAGAGCCGCCGGACTCGAAATGGCGGCGACGATCAACAAGATCAGGATGCCGCGCACCATGGTCTGCCGTTCCATGGGTCCGTCCTCCCCCCTATTTGATGTACAGCAGGCGCAACAGAAAAGGGATCAGCGCGATCGCGATCGCCACCTGCATCCATGGCCGCTTGTCCGTCACCAGCTCCCAGAAGATCATCCCGGCGAAGTACAGGACGATCAAGTAATAGAGGAAGGTGACGACGTGGTAGATCGTCATGCTCGCATCCTTTCCATGAGCTACATGCCCCCGCCCTTGGTCGGCAGGTACCGGAGCCCCGGCAGCCGCCCGATGTCGCTGGCGTACACCATGAACAGCACGCCCATCACGATCGCATACAGGGCAGGCACGATGCACTTCTTGAAGATGGGCCAGTACCGCTCCTCGCCCACCGCCCGCATGGCAAAGAGCCCTGCGATCCCCGTGGGGGGGACCAGGCAACCGACGCCCATGATCAGCGCCGCGCCGCAGGAGAGGATAATCGAGTTAAGATCCTGCAGGGCGAGAATGTACGGCGGCCCCAGCACCGCTGCGGTGCCAAAGGTCACCAGCACTCCCGGCAGGAGGCTGCCCACGATGGTGAACCCGGTGAAGAGCACGATCCGGGGGAGGCTGATCGTGGTGGTGGCGATGAGCCCCCGGACGCCGGTGAGCGCCATGGACTCGATCAGGACCCCGATTCCCGTGAAGAGGATGATCACCCCCATTCCGTGGTCGAACGTCCTCTTGGAAACTGCAAAGAAACTTACCCCTCGGCCAGTGAACAGGGCAAACAGGCTCGTGATCAAGAACGGCAGCGGCGCACTCACATCCGGCCAGTAGGGAACCAGGACTGGGCCGCTGAGAAGGATGATGAGGAGCAGGATCGGCGAATACAGCCAGAAGTTCTCCTTTGGCATGTCCTTCTCAGGAGGCCCCGCGGCAATCTCCTTCAGACGCTCGACGGTAACGTACCTCCGGCCGATGAGGAGGATGGAGAGAATGCCGAGCGGGAAATTCAGGAGAGCCAGGGGGACCATGAAGCCCATGTAGGGCATGAACACGCTGGTGCAGATGATCATGATGGGCACATTCACCGGGGGAGCCTGCTGGCCGGCAATCGCGCCCATGGCAAGGATGGCGGCGGTCTCGATCCGGGGAATGCCCATGCGCATCAGGATGGGCGCGATCATCACCCCCGTGGTGAGGACGCAGGCCGGCGCAGAGCCCGTGACCATGCCCGGAAACATGATGATGATCATCAGCAAGGAGAGGAGGACGCTGGGGTAGTTATAGAATGTCTGGATCAACCTCCGCGTCAACGTGGCGAGAAGACCGTTCTCCTTGAAGACCTCCACCATCACCATGCCGCTCACGATGGTCAGGATGAGCTGGAAGAAGTAGAAAGAGCCCTCCACCCAGTAGCGGATCGCAAACCACCAGCCGTCCACGATCGTCGCCACCACCCCCGCCAGGAGCAGGATCATCCCGTCCGGCAGCCGCTTGCGGAGTTGTGGGATGGAGTAGCTCGCCGCGATGACCGCGCCCATCACCACCAGGAGCATGGAGGTCTGGGCGAAGACGTTTTCGAATCTGAACATGCTGTCCTCTCCCCCTCAACGGAGACAGATTACACCTCTCGACCGGTCCGGCGCCTGCGTCTTGCCGGAACCCGGATCGCCCAGAGGAGCCTCGCCTACAGCTTGAACAGCGCCTTGAGGACGTCGCTCAGCTCCGGCGTCGCCTTGATCAGGGTGAGCGGGATCTTGTGTTGGCTCGCCAGCTTCGTGAACAAGTTGTCCTTGTTCCCGTCCTCCCGCACGACGATGTAGCTCATCTTCGGGGCGACGAGATCAATCAACTTCGTGGATACCTCGCCCCGCCGGTCCTCGCCACCGGCGTGGATCCCGATGAGCTTGATCTTCTGCTTGTTCGCCTCGGCAATGAGCGCCTCTGCCCGCTTCATCTCGTCCCGGAGATCCACCCCGGCCACGCCCAGGCCTTTCCCACTCCCGCCCAGGATGATGATGAGGGTCTTGTTGCCCGCCAGGTCCTTCGGCTCGAGGAAGGGGTCATACTTCACGGGGGTCTTCAGCCGGCCGAAGATGAGCTTCACGAGCTGCCCCTCCGGTGCCTGGCCCGGGCAGGTCATGGCTACCGGCAGCTCGGCGCTGACGCCCGCCGGCACCTTCTGGGCCGACGCCGCGCCGGGAGCGAGCACCGCCAGACATACGGCCACTGCCGCGGCCAGACATCTCAACATGAAGCACCTCTCGGTGTACATTTTGGACTCCATGCATTTGTGAGTTCTGAAGGTAGGAGCCGCCGCGTTCCGTGCCTGCGCGTGGGCGCGGCTCCCTGCGCTCACCTACCACCCGATGGCGTAGCAGCTCCGCCGAGGATCTGCCCCGGCGAAGAGGGCGCCGGTCTTCGGGTCCCGCATCACGATCACCGCCCCGCCGCTCGGCTCGGCCCAGTCAGGCTCCGTCCGGATCTTGTGACCCATTGCTTCCAGGGCCTTGATCGTCTCGGGCGCGATGCGCGGCTCCGCCCGGGCCTGACCCGCCAGGATCTCCTGGGGGAACTGGGGCGCCGGCCCGTGGAGGGACCGGAACCGCGGCGCCTCCACTGCGCTCTGCAGGTCCATCCCGAAGTGGACGATGTTGAAAAACACCTGCAGGTTGGCCTGCATCTGGACGTCTTCGCCGGGAGACGTCCACACCATGAAGGGCTTCCCGTCCTTCAGTGCCAGGGAAGGGGTCGGGGTGATCCGGGGGATCTTGCCCGGCGCGATGACGTTGGGATTCTGCGGATCCAGCGAGAACTGGCGCAGCCGACCGCTCAGCACAAAGCCGAGACCGGTCGGCACAATGCCGCTCCGCCGCACCCCCATGTTGTTGCTGGGCGTGGTCGAGAACATGTTCCCTTCCCGGTCGACGATCACGATCGCCGTCGTGTCCGCCTGGGGGCGCTCCTCCGCGGCCGTCACGAGGTTGGCCACGACGGGACCGGCCGGTCGCTGGGCGCTACCTTCGTATTTCCACGGGTCGCCGACTGGAACATCCATGGCGGCCTTGGTCCGATCGATGAGCTTCCGCCGCTCGGCGGCATACGCCTTGGAAACCAGACCCCTGGCCGGCACCTTGACCTTATATGGGTCGCCGTAGAAGGCATGCCGGTCCATGTAGGTAAGCTTGAAGGCTTCCAGGAACAGGTGGATGTACTCGGGGCTGTTGTGCTTCAAGGCGGCCAGGTCGTACGGCTCGAGCAAATTCAGCATCTGGAGCAGCATGGGACCTTGAGTATAGCTGCCGGCCGAGTAAACCTCGATCCCGTGGTAGGTGGTCTTCCAGGGCTCCTCCAGCTTCGCCTCATAGGCCGCCAGATCCTCATACCGGATCAGGCCGCCATTCTCTTGGGAGAATTTGTCCAAAGCGCGGGCGATCTCCCCCTTGTAAAAGACGTCACGGGCGGCCCGTAAGGCTTCGCTCCGCCCCTTGGCCATGTTCTGCTGCTCACCCGCCAGAATTTTCTTCAGGGTCTCGGCGTACTCGGGCTGGACGAAAATGTCGCCCGGCTTGGGGGGCTGCCCGTTTGGGAAGAACGCCTTCACCGATCCCGGCCACTTCGAGAGGATCGCCTTGGCGTTATTGATCCACTTCACCATGATGTGGTCGATCGGGTGTCCCTTCTCCGCCAGATCGATGGCGGGCTGGAGGACATCCGCCAGATATTTCGTCCCGAAGCGGTCCAGCAGGAGGACCGTGCCGTCCAGCGAGCCCGGGACGGGCGCGATCAGGAAGCTGTCCTCGTCGGGGATGTAGCCGAGCTTCTCGAAGTATTCCCGGGTGGCGAGCTTCGGGGCGGTGCCGACACCGTTCACCACATAGATCTTCTTGTCCTTCGCCGAGTAGTACAGGACGACCGACTCGCCTCCCAGGCTATGGTGAGTATGCTCGACCACCATGGCGGCGAAGATGGCTGCCGCCCCGGCATCGGCGGCATTTCCGCCCTTCTTCAGCACATCGATGGCCGTGAGGGAGACCAGGGGATGCCCGCTGGACACCATGCCGTGGGTCCCCATCACCACGGGGCGGTATCGCGCGGACGCGTCAGTGGAAAGCATGACCAGGGCTCCCACCATCACGGCAACGGCGACCAGGAGTATGTGACTCGCCTTCCATTGTCTCATTGCTAACCCTCCTCTCATCAAAGCGGTTGCCTGCTGATGCACTTCCATGAACTTTCGTCATAACCAGGGCATGGCATTCGATTAGCAATAACAATGCCGCGCCTCGGCTCTCGTGGAGATTTCAAAGTGCCTGGTTTTTCAAGGGCAAATCATCGCGGGAGGGTTATGGCTCACGCGCTCCTGCCACAGATCGTTACACCCGCTTGCCCAATGCAACGTTTCGTTACAACGCGAAATCGCTCCTCCTCAATCACCTGCAGCATCTGCTCTTCTGGTTGGATCATACTCTTGAGACCTCGCCTGAGGCGGCCAGCTTGTATTCCCGAATCTTCCGGTCCAGCGTGGGGCGGGAGATATTCAGGATGCGGCTGGCCTCTGTCTTGTTCCAGCGGGTATGCTCGAGCACATGCCGAATGTACTCAGCCTCGATGGAGGCGAGGTTCCTCCGCTCCCCCTCCCCCCAGGAGCGCTCAGGGGGGCGCGCCTCCGCTCCCAACTGCAGGAACTCCGGCAGGAGCGTGTCTCCCTTGCCCATTACCAGAGCCTGGCGGATGGTGTTCTCCAGCTCCCGGATGTTGCCCTTCCACTCCCGTTGCATCAGAACGCGCATCGTTTCCTCAGGAACATGGACGACGCCGGTACCCAGCTCCCCGTTGATCCGCTTCACGAAGTACTGCACGAGGCTGGGGATGTCTTCCTTTCGCTCTCGCAGCGGCGGGACCTGAATCGTCACGACCTTCAGCCGATAGTACAGATCTTCCCGGAACCTCCCCTGCCGCACCAGCTCCTCCAGCGGAGGGATCGTGGACGCAATGATCCGCGCGTTGGTGGTGAGCGTCTCATTCCCGCCGACTCGCTCGAACTCCCGCTCCTGGAGCACGCGGAGCAACTTGACCTGGTTGGCGACTGTCATCTCGTTGATCTCATCCAGGAAGATGGTCCCGTTTCCCGCAATCTCGAACTTTCCCTTCTTCTGGGCGATCGCCCCCGTGAAGGCCCCCCGCTCGTGGCCGAACAGCTCGCTGGCCAGGAGCGTCTCCACCAGCACCCCGCAGTTGATGGCGATGAAGGGCCACTGCTTCATGGGGCTGGAGTAGTGGATGGCCCGCGCGATCAGCTCCTTCCCCGTGCCGCTCTCCCCCTGGATCAGGACCGTCGTCCTGGAATTGGACACGGAACCGATGATCTTGAATATCTCCTGGAGTTTCCTGCTGTCCCCCACGAGCTGGTGGGCATCCCCCGCCACGCGGCCATCCAGGACCAGCCACGGATGGGCGCGCTCCTGGATGCCCCGGACGCACATCTCGATCTTGCCGTCCAGCTCGTCGATGTCGATCGGCTTGCGGAGGTAGTCATAGGCCCCACGCTGCATGGCCGTGATCGTCGTCTGCATATCCCCGAAGGCGGTAATGATTATGACGAAGGATTCCGGAGTCAGCTCCCGCAGCGTCTTGAGGAGCGTCAGGCCGTCCGCGTCCGGGAGGCGAATGTCCAGGACCACGATCTGCGGGCGGAACGTCCGGCACTTCTCCAGACCCGTCTGACCGGAGAGCGAGCACTCCACCACGTAGCCCTTCTCCTGGAGGTGCTTGTGCAGCACGCGGCAGATAGACTCCTCATCATCGATGACCAGGATTCGCTTTGGTTCCATGGCTCATTCGCCCTCCCCTGCCGGCAGGAGGACACGGAACTCTGTGCTCCACCCATCCCCGGCTCCCGACCGCGGGTCACCCCCGGTCCGCGAAACAACTTCGATCCGCCCCCCGTGTTCTTCGACGATTCGTTTGGAGATCGAGAGTCCCAGCCCGACCCCCTTGGTCTTGGTGGAAAAGAACGGGTCGAAAATGCGGTCCAACTGCTCAGGCCGGATACCCTGCCCCATGTCTGACACCGCGATCCGAGCCCAGCCTGCCCCATCCTGCCGGATCAAGCCTGTGGCGATCCCGATCCGCTTGTGCGCTTCCATGGACTGGGCGGCGTTGATCAGGAGGTTGAGGAGCACCTGCTTGATCCGGCCCTCGTCCACGAACAGCTTGGGGATGCTCCAATCGTAGCTCTCATCGAAGGAGATCTCATCGTCGCTCCGGCGGATGATCTCCTTGGAGCCCTCGACGATCCGGTGCAGGTCGCACCAGGTCTTGGAAAGGGTGGGGGGCTGGGTGTACTCCAGAGTATCGTTCACGATCCGGTCCAGCCGGTTGACCTCGTTGATCAGGATGTCCCAATACTCCTGGTCCGTCTCTCGGGCGTGGCTCCTGCGGGCCAGGATCTGCACGTTCATCTTGATCGCCGACAGGGGATTCCGGATCTCGTGGGCAATGCCCGCAGCCAATTGACCGATCGCAGCGAGCCGCTCCTGGGCGATCAGCATCGAGTCGGCCTGCTTCAGGGCAGCGATCTGTTCCTTGATCCGCTGGGTCATCTGGTTGAAGGTCGCCGCCAGCATGGCGATCTCATCCTGGCCCTCCACCTGCACCTCCCCATCAAAGACGCCCTGGCCCGTATTCCGGGCTGCAATCGACAACTGCAACAGGGGCCGCGTGATGCGCCGGATCACATAGACGCTCAAGACGACGCTCAGGCCGAGCGACCCGATCCAGGTGAAGACGATGAGGGCCAGGGAGCGTCTCTGGGCTTCGACGTTATCCTCCAGCGAGGTGAGGACGGCTCGCGTGGCGATCGCGTCAGCCTGATTCATCAGATCCATCAGGGCATTTCCGATCGCCGTCACCTTCTTGAATAATCCATTGTGGGTTGCGCGCCTTTCCTGAAGCTCTCGCTCCAAATCGGAGAGAAAGAGGACGCTCTCGCGGTAGCGTAGAAGATACTGCAGGATCCTGTCTTTGTGCTCGTATTCCAGGCCGCTCCGCTCGACCACCGCTCCAACCTCAGCGATGACCCTCTCCACATCCGCCTCGTAGGCCGGGTCGAACACCTCGGCGATCCTTTCCAGGCCGCGGAGGGCCGCGACCTCCGACAGCGCCCGTTGGGCATCTGCGTCCGGGGCCGGAATCCTCCCCAGATCAGCCGTGAAGAACTGCCGGATGTGGCTGTGGATCATCCGGCCGTTCTTTTCCAGCAGAATCATGGTGAGATGGTTCCGCATCAGGAGGCGGGCGGTGCGACCGAATTCGCTGTTCATCTCGCGGGCCCGCTCCAGGATGCCCGCGACCTGGCTGTTGGCGTCCAGGGGATGGGCCGACGAGGAACGCCGTCGCTTGAGATACTCCGCGAAGGGTCGATCGGAGGGTTTTCCGTGAGGATCGGGTCGGGGCAGGGTCGCCGTCGGGTTCAGGAGGCGCTTCTCGATTCTCTCCGACAGTTCCCCATATCTCACCACGATAGGACCGAGGTCCTCTGCATCCCTGGAGAGCAGGAAGGTCTCGAGGTGATCTCGCCGCGTAATCACCTCCTCTTTGAGCGCGATGAGGAAGCGCGACGCGGCGATCTCCAAGTCAAAGCTCCTCTGGAAGTTCGCGCTGATGCGCCGGATCGTGCCATATGTGACCAGGCCGAGAAGGAGGACGATCGCCGTCGTCAGTCCCACGAGGATGAGGATGATCTTCTGGCGCAGGCCGAACTGCAGATGGACACGCTGGAAGAACGGCGTGCTCATCGTTCTCCTCCCGCTCCCCCCGGAGGAGTCATGGCCGGGGGCCGACCATCGGCCGATCCGCCGAATCCTCAAGGCCCTCCCGGCCGTCCTCAACCGCACCTCCCGGGAATCTGTGAAGCGTCATCCCGTAGGTTCGCGCGAGCCGCTGGACCTGGAGCAGGTGGATAACCGGGACCCTCATGCGGGAGAACCTATGGATGAGCCCCTGACCCTGCTCCTCGCAGGAAGGGAGGCGGCGCACAATTCCCGCTCTGATCTGACTCTGGTCGCACCGGCCAACGTTGGCCGATGCTCCCCCCACGTTCACAAACGCTTTGATGGCGCGTCCCTTGGCCCGCTCCAGGTAGATCGCCATCCGCTTCCGCACGACGTCGGCGAACGTCTCCCCCATGAGCTCGGGAAGTCCATTCCGGCGGATGGCTGCCCTGGCCAGGTCCTTCCCCTCCTCGAGGAGGAAATTGCTCTTCGCCCCGCCGCTTCGCGCCGCTGCCGCAGACCGGAAACGGAACACACCGCGCTCAAAAAGCACGCGCTCCATATCCAGCCACGTGAATTGGGGATTCGTCGCTCCCCACTGCGAGGCCCCCACCGAGCTGATGACCACGGCCTCAAGATTCAAGGCCTCGGCCGCGGAGAGCACCGCGATGTTCAGCCCGGGCAAGGAGCCGGAGAATCCGACCGCAATGACATCCCCCTCCTTCACGCCCACCGCGCGGAGGAGGTCCACAACGAGGCCAGCGAAGCCCGGGTCCGTGCTCATCCGCTTTGCCGGTAAAGACCCGAGTGTCGTCACCAGAGGCGTCAGCTCCTCGCCGATGATCCCCGTCTTCGTGACGTCATCGGGCGAGAAGGGGAGTCCCCGTTCGATCCGCGCCGTCCTGAGCTCCGCGAGGGCCTGTTCCATCCTGTGGGCCGCGCGGCCTCGAACGGCATCGTGCCCTCCACGAACGGCCCGCTCGGCGGCGATGACGGCCAGCAGCACCATCAGGGCCAACACGGCCAGGCGCGATGGGCGAACCCTTGGTTCGACGTACCTCACAGGAGGGCCCCGGGCGAAAGGAGCACGAGCACCAGGCGGATGATCCCTGAAACCAGGATGGCCATGCATAACGTCGGCAGGAGACCCTGTTTCTCGATGTCGTTCGCAATCAGACCAGGAACGAGGTACCCGAGGCCTTGGATGTCCGCCGGAGCCGACGAAAGAGGGGGCAGGACCAGCTCGATGCCCCGGACGCACACGAAGCCCAGCAGCACCAGCAGGACGAAGCGTCTCCTGCTGAACAGGATGATGTAACCCGCCAGAAGCCTGACGAGCAGCAGCGTGAGACCGCTCGCCGCGCCTATGGTCAGAAGCGCGAACGGCCGTCCCCCCAAAAGCGCGAGGTAGCCGGGCACGATCATCCCCCCCGGCGACAAACCGACGATCTCAAACGAGAGCAACGCCCCCACCAGGCTCAATGCGATCGCCTCAACAAACATGCCTCGCCCTTTCCGAAAACAGCGCCGCGATCTTCATTCCCCAGCCGTAGTAATTCCCCAGCCCGACAATCGTCGAGCCTGCCTGCACGTGCCTCTCCAGGCTGGACTGGAGCGTCTCGTCCGAGAGATCGGAAAGATGGGAGATGCGCTCCACCGGGTAGCCGCTTCGCATGGCCTCGCGTTGCACAAATCGCCACGCCCTGCCGACCAGCAGGATCCTATCCGGTCGGACGTGTTGAACCACCGCCCGCCCGAAGGCCTGGGACCGGAGCGGCCGGTCTTCCCGGCCGTTGAGGATCACCACGATGGGCGGCTTCACCAGCGGATTTGTGACGAGCTCCTTCCATACGATGGCCAGAGAGTCCGTGTCGTTCACCGAAAAGGCATTGACAAAGGTGACCGGGGATCCGTTCAGGGCGGACGCATGCACTCGTAACGCGCCCACGTCCTCCCTCATCGAAAGCATGCCTCGCAGGGCGGTGCCGCGATCCACCCCGAGTTCTTCGCAGAGCGCGAGCGAGATTGCGTAGTTCTCGGCAAAGGCGTGAGGATCGGGGGGCACCACGGCGTCCACGTCCGGACCGGCCGAAACCCGGATCACCCTGGTTCCCTGCCGCCCCGCCCTCTCCTGGAAGAACTCGGAATACCTCGACTCTGTCGTGATCAGAACCCCCCGGGTCGGGATGGTATGGGAGAGCGCCTTGGCCGCGGCGTCTGTCCCGCTCGCAAAGACCTCCATGTGATCTTCCCGGACATTGGTGATGACCCCGATGGTCGATTGCACAATCCGATGTTCCGCAACCCACTGCAACTCGGGGTGGACGGCCATGCACTCCAGGACGACAGCATCCACATTCCGGCGGGCGGCGAGCGAGACCGCTCGCATCTGCTCTCTGATCGTCGCTCTCCCCCGACGCTTCACTGTGACTTCGCTTCCGTCCTCCAGGATGATTCGCGGTTCGGTACCGGTCGTCTTCGCCACGACCCTGTAGCCTCCCGCCCGAAGCCCTGCTGCGATGAGGCGGGTCACGGTGGATTTCCCCCTGGTCCCGTTGACGTGGATACAGATTGGGATCCGTTGTCGCCGTCTGTGGAGGAATGCCCGTTCCAAGAGGGCGAGCGAGAGAAGAATCAGTAGGGAAGCAAGGACCAGGTACATCTCAGCCGCCGGCGCGACTCCCATCGGGTTCGAATTATCCGGGAATTGTCATCCAAGCCAGGCGCACCGCCAGCCCTAGGATATCCCCCAGGGGTAGCCTGACCCTCATCCTCCAGGGGAGGCCTGGAAACAGACCGCTGGCCCACCAGATCCCTTGCCAGCGCCTGCCCGCGGCATTCTTTAGCAGCCCCCGGAGAGATGAGAGCGTCTGATCCCGCGCTTTACTCAACAGGGGCTGATATCGCTGTGGCCCCCAGCGGCGGGAAAGCCCGCCCAGGCTCCAAGGGTTCAGCGCAACGACCAGAAGTCCCTGCCGGGCCACCCGGACCGCTTCGGCCAGCGCCCCCTCCGGATCGTCCAGAAACTCCAGGGTGGTGACGAAGACCGCCAGGTCCACCGCGCTGGTCCGGAAGGGCAGCCGGTGGGCATCTCCCAGGATGGCCGGGATCCCGGGGAAATTCCTCCGCATCTCCCCCAGCATGGCCGGTGCCCGATCGAGGCCAACTACCCGCAGGCCCTTCCCGGCGAACCAGGCAGCGAAGTGACCGGTGCCGCAGCCGACCTCCAACACACTACGGGCGCCGGGGAACCGGGCCAGCAGCCATTGCAGGAGTGCCCGCTCGGCCTGATCCGCCCGCTGCCCGGATCGGGTGGCGTACCAAGCCTCGTACCCGCTCGCTTCCTGCTCGAAGAGTTCCCAGGGCACGGCCGCCGGTCCTCAGATGGGGCATGCATTCGAAACCGTCACGGTCATCACCACGTGACCCGTGGCGGCGGCACGCGTGAATCCCTCGCGCAGCGCGGCGAAGATCGCGTCTGCCTCCCCTGTGATGATCGTGCTCATAGAACCGACCTCAGGACTCAGCCCGGCAGATCTGAGCGCATCGCTCAAGGCCTGGATCGCGGGCGACAGCCGCTCCTGTCGCAGGGGATAGACACTGATCTGCGCGCTGATCATCATGACCTCGCTCCAATTGAAGACTGACGCCCGATCCGCCTCAGGCGGAAAGAACCTGCCGGGAAGACCTATGCGCTTAGCCGACGGGCTGCTCCACTCCATTGCTTGCTTCCGGCCGGCGGCGGCGCGTCTCTGCCCGATCCAGCGGGGTGACGGACACCCGCATCGCCTTGTACACCTGGACCACAGGGAGCCCGTGGAAAACTGCCGCGATCTCCGCCATGTCGGCCCGAGCGAGGGGTGGTGTGGGCGACGGGCGGAGCGGGGTGTTGAGCTGGACCTCGTCCACCATGAGAGACCAGGCCAGTTCCGCCAGCGCCTTCGCCTGCCCCGCGTTTGCCTGGATGAACATCATCTGGAGGGCGAGCCGCCCCCGGAACGTCTCCCGAAACCCCTGGATGTCCTCCACGATCTCCGCGACCGAACAGGGGATGCGCGGGCGATTCACCTGCCGGAAGACCTCTTCCTTCACAGCGTCCACCTTGGCGACGACGTAATCGGCCAGGTGGAGGGCTGCCCGCACGGTTGGCTCCCCCAGCAGGGAGGCATTGGTCAGGACCGCAACGGGGGTCCGCCGCGATTCGCGGACGACCTGGATGAGTTCGCCCAGGTTGCTGGCCAGGGCGGGCTCGCCGAGGCCCGAGAACGTGACGTAGTCCACGGGGACATCCCGGCTAATCCACAGTTCGCTCGCGAGGACGGCCGGATCTACCCAAGCATCCCGCAAGACGGGACCCTGCGGCGTCGGCCCGAGCTGGCAATAGATGCAGTCGAAAGTACACCGCTTGCAACTCCCTCCCAGGGGATCCACACCCAGCGATCGGCCGAGACGCCACGAGGGAACGGGACCGTACACGAGCTTCACGACACACCCTCCCCTCTGCCCCTCTCGGCTCGCGTCTCCCGGCTCCCCGGCTCCGCTCCGCGCAGCGGGGCGGAGCCGGCTCTCCGTGAGGGTTTCATCCCCGTGAGGATCTTGCTCTTACCCGGCGGCACGAGTTCCTTCTTCGCATGCCCGAACACGCGGTCAAGTTCCTGGACCTCGCCCCCCAGGAACGCCCGGGCTCCCTCGGCCCCGATGATGGCCAGGCGAAGGAAGAACAGGAACCGAGGCAAGGGCCGTGTAGGCACCTCGTGCTCCATGGCCAGGAATCGGCCTCCAGGCAAGAGCACCCTGGCGACCTCGCAGAGCATCTCTCCTCGCGCCTGGCCCTTCAACTCGTACAGGGCGTAGGCACAGGTCACCACATCCAAGACTCCGGCCTTGAACGGAAGCGCTGCCGCGTCCGCCTGCACCCAGTTAATGGCCGAAAGGCCGACCTGCCCTGCCGCAATGCGTCCTTGCCCAAGCATCCCGGAGGAGAAGTCCAGCCCCACCACCAGGGATTGGGTGCCCAGGCTCTCTGCCAGCGCCCGCGTCACGGCCCCGGTTCCGCAGCACAGATCCAGCACCCGGCGTGGCGATCCCGACGCGGCCTGCTCGGCCAACGCCCTCCGCATCGGCCCGGTCGGCTCGCCCGAGTGCCACTGGACGAACCGGTCATAAAACCGGGCAAAAACGTCGTAGTACCGCCGGCGCAGGGCCCGTCTGCTCACGGACAATCACTCACAGACGCGCCAGGATCCGCCGCAGGCGGTGAAAGACCGTGGCCGCCTCGATGACCAGCCGGGCGATCTCAACGATGAGCGGTTCCTGGTCTCGCTGTCCCCGGCGCATCGGTGGTCGGTCGCCCTGCTTGTCGGGTTCCACCTGGGCTGCCATGGGGCCGGGGCTCTCACGCGTGCGCTCTTGCTCCGTCATGGCGACAATCCCTCCTTCACGAGAACGAAACAACCCTGCCTGCATGCAGGTGAAACTACGGTGCGCTGCCAGCCGACCCTATATGAGCTTGGTACGTCCCCCGCCCCTTCTGCCCGGTGCGGCCATCATAGGCGGGTCATGCCGACTCGCTTCCTCTGCCCAACCCTTTCATCTCCCGCCCGTAAACCTCCGACGGACGGCCTCGCCCATTCAAACGGATCTCAGCAGTCAGTCCGAAGCGGCGTCGCGGAACGGAGTGGGATGAGCGACGAATTTCGCGATCGCCGTCGCCATCAGCTTTCCGTCCTGCCGGAGTTCCGCGGCCAAGAGGTGCAACCGGCGCCAGGACTTCTCGATTCGTGCGTTCGCGGTGACCGGCCGGTCCGCAGCCACGGGACGCAGGAAGCGCACGGTTAGCTCGGCGGTGACAGCAGCGAACCCGTGTGCGAACAGGCAGTTCGTCATGGCCGCATCCAGGAGTGTCGATACCATCCCCCCATGCAGCGTGTTCGGATATCCCTGGAAGTCGGGGTGCCCCTGGAAGACCCCTGTCACACGCCCGTCCGGCCGGGCGCGGAAACGGACATGAAGGCCACGACAATTCGTGGCCCCGCAGATGGCGCACCTCGCGTGTGTCAGCGCACGGATCCGCCGCATCCGGCGCTGGAAAGGGTTCCCATCTGCGGCCGAACGACCGGAGGACGAGGCGTGCGAGGCGATCACCCCCCGTGGACGAGAGTGCTCCTTGCTCTTCTTTGTCACTCTACTCTTCATGGGCTGTCCGAAGGCGCGCTCGCCCGTCCTTCAGGGCGGACCGAGCCCAGCCGGTGAGGCCGATGCCGTCAGCCTCGGGCTACCATGGGAGGTATCCCGCCTCGCGGGCGATGGCGATGGCGCCGTGGATGCTCAGTCGGTCGATCTCTTCCGCGTCCGTGATGCAGGAGACGGTCCCCGCAGGCTGGTGATACGTCTCCAACAGGTGGCGGAAGGGCCGGCACCGCCCCGGCTGCCCCACCAGCACAAACGCGGTGCGCGCCGGGAAGCCCGCCGCCGGGAATTCGGCCAGGGCCTTCAGATCCTCCGCCCCGATCGCCGCCTCGGTAAACAGCCGCCGGAGCCGCACCGGGGCGCCGAGCAGGACGTCCAGGAAGCGGGGCATCAGCAGGGCCCGGAGAAACCCCCCGCGTACGACCGCCTCATGGGCGGCGTCCACCACCTCCGCGTCAAAGAAGTCGTCCTCCGCGCAGCCATCGGGCAACGCGATGGATTTCCCGATGGACGTGGCCGCCTGGATGGCCTCGAACACCTGCCCGCTCAGCGTCGTCAGGGAGCCGAGGATCTGCGCGTCTCTGCTGACGCTGATGTACTTCGTGTGCGAGCTGAGGACGACGACGGTCAGCGGGCGCTCCAGATCCGGCCGGAGGGCGAGAAGTCCCGCAATCTGGGTCTCCTCACCCCGCATGAAATCGATCTGGCGGATCTGCCGATAGGTCGCCCCATCCGGGTAGGCATTCTTGATCCCCCGAATGAACAGAATGGGAACCTCGAGGGGGAAAACCTTGCGATCGTCCACATAGGTGACGCTCCGCGCCAGGTGCTCGATGCCCGCTGGGGCCCGGAGATGGGGGATCTCCAGCAATCCCAGTTCGGAGGTGATCATCCCCGACGTGATGGCAAGGCGGACGTCGGAAAGCGCGAGGCCGCCCTCCGCGACCGTCCGAGCGAAGAGAGCCGCAAGCCCCTCTCTCAAGACCTGGTTGGACCCATGAATCGCAGTATCTCGCACGCCGATCTTCTGGGAACCTTTCCCAACGATGGCGCAGTCCTGATTCAGGATGTGGACGCGAGAGTTGGTGGTCCCGCAATCAATCGTCGCAAAGAACATGCGGCCCATCCCGCCTAGCTGAGGAAGCCTGCCTTCACCAGCCCGCCCTCCATGTGCGCCACTTCTGCATCCGGCAGGGGAATGAACGGCTCCCTCGGGTAGGCCTCGCACACGCCACGGATCTTCAGCAAGGCGTAGACCGCAACCACGGTGGACTTCGCCAGGTACATGATGTCCCGCAACTCGTTCACCTGGGCCTGGAGCGTCCGGGCCCGCTCCATCTCGAACTGGGTCGCGGCCTTGTAGAGGTCCACGCAGATCTCGGGGAAGGCGTTGCCCAGGCCGGGGATGAAGGCCTGAACCCCGATCGTCGCCGCGAACAGAAACAGGGCCTCCGTCCCGAGGACCACGTCGAAGTCCGGATTCTTGATCTTCCGGACGAAGTTCGCCAGAAGCATGATGTCGAAGCTGCTGTCTTTGATCCCCGCCACCCCGAGGTCCGCCAGCTCCTGGACGAGCGGGACGTCCATAGCGACCCCCGTGAACCTCGGGTTGTTATAGACGTAGACAGGGATCCTCACCGCCTTCATCACCCGCTCAAAGTAGAGCTTGATGCTGTCGCGGGTGTGGTGGAAGTAGTAGGGCGCCACCGAGGCTACCCTCGCGGCCCCCGCCCCCTCGGCGTACCGCGCCAGCTCAACGGCATCGCGCACGTTGGTCGCGCCCACGTGGACCACGAGCTGGATCCTCGCCGGGATGCTCTTGGCCACGACATCGATGACTCGCTTCTTCTCCTCGACGTTCATCAGCGGGCCGTTCCCGTAGGAGCCGCAGATGAAGAGGCCGTGCACGTGCTCGGACAGGAAGTGAACGAGCTTGGTCAGGTTGTATTCGTCCAGACTCCCGTCCCGCGCGAAGGGGGTCACCATCGGCGGGACGACTCCCACGAGCTTCTGCATCGCTTTCCTCCACCTGGTGGTTGGCAATCGTTTCACTCACCGACGCTCAGACTCGCGGATTACCTATTCACCCCCTTGGCCTCCGCTATCAGCGAAGGGCGACACGCATCAGAGATTCAACCGGGCTTCATCAGGTCGGCAAATCTTCCTGCGAATGTAGTCATCGCAGGCGGCTTTCAAGGTGTTGGCCGCCAGGAGCGCGCAGTGTTCGACTTCCGGGGGGAGGCCGCCCAGGGCCCTCAGGATGTCCTGTTGCCCGATGGCGGCCGCGTCTGCAATGCTCTTTCCCTCGGCCAGGCAGGTCGCCATGCTCCCGCAGGCACGGGACCAGCCGCACCCATCTGTAGTGAACCTTACTTCCTCGACCTTCCCATCCCGGATCAGCAACCAGAACTCCATGGTGTCCCCGCAGGGTCCGGTGATGCGCGCGTGTCCGTTGAAGTTGGAAAGGACTCCGCTATTTCGAGGCCTGAGCGCGTGGTCGAGTACCGTTGGGGACAAATCCCGATAGGGGTCAGGCTCCGTGTGTCCTCCTACGGTCGTTGCGCTCATTCCTCGCACGGCGGCTTGCTGCAGCGTTCGTCCCGCCCACAGCACGTCCTGCCGCCTCGCTCGAGCGAGCATGCGCTTGCCTGACCGGCCGAGCCATGGCCGCCACCCTTGACGATGAACCCGGCTCCCGGACCGATCAGGCGGCGCACCTCGCCGTGGCAGTCCGGGCACTCCGCGACAGGCGCTTCCGTGATGGCCTGCCGCCGCTCAAATCGCAGTCCGCAGGCATTGCATTGGTACTCGTAAGTTGGCATGACGCACTCCCTCAATGGTCTCTCTTCGACCAGGTGCTCAGGCGAACGTGGCCCGGTACCCGACATTGCAGAACTCGACCCCGCCCCCGAGTTCCCGGGCCAGGTAGGCCCCGGCCTTCAGGCCGGTGCAGTGCGATAGACCGACCGTGCGGATGTCGAGGGTCCGCAGGACCGCTGCGGTCTGCTCGAGCTGCTCCGCCGGGGCAAAGCCGAGGTGGGTCCCGCCCAGAACAGTGTGGACCCGTCGGCCGGGGAGGAGGGCGCGGACCTGATCCAGCGTGTTCACGAGTCCGGCATGGCAGCAGCCGAGGATCACGAGCAGCCCGTCTTCCGTTTCGATCACCAGGGACTGGTCATCGAGGAGCGGGTCTTGCACCAGGGCGCCGTTCCGCCGGACGTACAGCTCGGCGTCGCCGGTTTCGAAGGCCCGCCGCCGCGGGATCTGGCCGGTCACGTAGACGCCGTCGGCGACGGCGCGAAACTCGGGGGACAGATCGAAGGTCGCCCCGAGCCCCTCCAACGCCTCCCGCTTGTACGGCATCCCCGCATAGGTGATGCGCCCGTCCGCCCGCTTGCTGTACCGGTCCCCGAAGATCCCCGGGTGCGCGTACACCCGAATCGGCGTCCCAATGGTGCGCAGCACGCCCAGCAGACCGCCGGTGTGATCGGCGTGCCCATGGCTCAACGCGATTGCCTCGGCGACGCGGAGGTCGATACCCAGGCGCGGCGCGTTGTGCAGCGTGGCGATGCCGGCCGGCCCGGTGTCGAAGAGCATCCGGAGGCCGGGACGCTCCAGGAAGACCGAGAAGCCGTGCTCCGCGTAAAGCCCATCCCGCTTTCCTACGACCGTGTTCTCGGTGATGATGGTCAGCGTGGTCGGCATCGGTGCCTCCAGTCAAGGGCGAAGAGGATTTGTGGCATCCTCGGCTGTAACGACGGAGCGCGCTCGCGCACACCGGCCCCCCTGGCCGAAGCAGGCCCGCGATGAAGCCGACGTCTTCCTCTCCCCTCCCCGCCCGGCACCATTCAGGTGCTGCAGCCCTCGGCGGGGGATCCAGCCGCTCCTTGGACATCCCCCGGCACGACAAAGGCCGGACACCCACGGAACCTCCCGCTCGTACAGAACGTCAAGAACTGCTGGATAGATGGAATCATCCGGCGACCGGGAAGGCCGGGCACGAAGCAGTACACCCGGATCCATTGCGAGCGATCAAGCACGGGCACGAACTGGGGGCACAGGACCGCCTGAGCCTTCGGGAGTGGTTCCTCATGACACGGATCGCGTTCCTTCCCCATCGAGTCCTCCGAGAGGGCTATTGTCTTCCCCCTTCATCCGGCCGGTGCTCCGGCCGCCGGCGCCTCGTCGCGACAGGGTCGAGGATTATTACCTCGGGCTTCGTGACCTCGTAGACCTGCCGGACGGGTAGCCCGTCGAAGACCCGCGCGATCCCCGTGAGAACGGGAGAAGGCAGGGGCGGTGTCGGGGAGGGCCGAAGCGGCGTGTTGATCTGGACCTCGTCCGGACGCAGCTTGCGGGCGAGCGCGGCCAGCATCTCGGCCTGCCCCGCGTTGGCGGCAACGAACATCATCTGCAGGGCAAGCCGGCCGCCAAAGCGTTGCCTGAAAGTGCAGATCCCCTGCATCACCTCCGCCAGCGAGCACGCACAGCGGGGTCGATTGACTTCCCGGAACATGCGCTCCTCCCCGGCATCCAGCTTGGCGACGACCACGTCGGCGAGACACAAGGCCTCCTGGACGCTCGGAATATTCATCATCGAGGCGTTGGTCAGCACGGCGAGCGGGGCGTTCCCCACCTCGCGGGCCGTGCGCATCAGGTCCCCGAGGTTGGCGGCGAGTGTCGGCTCGCCCATGCCCGAGAAGGTGATATAGTCCACGGGAACATCACGCATGGCCCTGAGCTCTTCGGCCAGCAGCGTGGCGTTGACCCAGGCGTCGCAGAGGATCGGACCGCGGGGCGTGGGTCCAAGCTGACAGTACACACAGTCGTAGGTGCACCGCTTCTGCCCTCCCCCCAGGGCATCCACCCCGAGAGAGCGGCCGAGGCGCCAGGATGGCACCGGTCCGTACACGAATCGCATCAACCCCTCGCCTTCGGGCTCAGGCGCGCGGAGCGCGGGAACCGCCTCGCACCCCCAGGATCTCCTCACCTGCCCGGACCCGCATCCCGGGCATCACGCGGACGCGGTAAGCGGAAAGTGGCAGGAACAACTCGACGCGCGAGCCGAACCGGATCATGCCGATCACTGCGCCGGCGCGCAGCTCGTCCCCGGCGCGGGGTCCGAAGGCCGCGCGCCGGGCCACGACTCCGGCAATCTGCCGCATGCACACCCGATGGCCGTCCGCGTCCAGGAGCCAGATCTCATTGCGCTGGTTCCGGTCGCCGCTGTCCCGCGCCGCGGCGCTTGCGTGCCCTCCAGGGACCACAACGACACCTTCGACCCTCCCGCTGATCGGCGCGCGGATGGCGTGCACATCCGCCAGCGAGAGGAAGATGCCGATGCGCACGACGCTGCCGGGCAGGAACGGACAGCTCTCGACCTCCTCCACATCGTCAACCATGCCATCCGCCGGCGCCACCAGCGCGTCCGCTGGGGGCTCCAGCCGCCAGGGGCTTCGGAACGCCCAGACAGTGGCCAGGGCCGCGCCGAGGAGGGTGCAACTCAACGGGGGGGACCACGGCCCGGCGCCGACGCCGCCCAGCGCGAGTCCGAGCACCGCCCAGCGCCACCACCCCCCGAACTTCCACAAAAGTCCAAGGGGTGGCAGGTTCACCCGGTCCCACCGCGACACGGCCATCGTGCCGTCCCGCTGCATCGGCTTCGCGTGTTTCCCGCCGCCACCGGTGTAGTGCATGCCAATCCCGTCAATGTGCCAAGTCGGGCCGGATCTCCAGGGTCCCATCCAGGTAGTGCCGAATCGCCTCCTCGATCCGAGACTCGGCCGTCAGGATGGGCCGGATGCCGGCCTGCTCAAGAGCAGCATACATCCCCTGACCCATCCCCCCGGCCAGGAGGACCTGGCAGTCGGCGATGACGGCGAGCATCTGTGCGTGGCGGCCCCGACTGGCGGGATCGAACCCGTGCGGCCCGGCGTGGCTAGGACCGGCGCCTTCGTTCGGGGCGAAGGTGTGGTGCCCCGCCTTGTCCCGCAACTCCTGGCCCACGATCTTCCCGTCCTCGACCCTGACCACGAGATAATACCTCGCCCGCCCGAAGTGTTGACTGATCGCCTGACCATCATCGGTGGTCGCCGCAATCTTCACCGGCTGCCTCCTTTCGTGTCTCTGGCACCCGCCCCCTCCGGAACCGCGGTGCCTCCACCGCCTTCCAAGATGCGCTCGACGACCCGTCGGAAGGCACGGGCAGCCTCCCCGCCCGCCTGCTGGTCGAGGTCCGGCCTCCCCGCATCACCTGCCTCGACGATCCGGGGATCCACAGGGATCTTTCCCAGGAACGGGACTCCCATCTCGCGCGCGAGCGCTTCCCCTCCACCCTCCTTGAAGATGGCGAACCGGCCGCCGCATTGTGGGCAGACGAAGCCGCTCATGTTCTCGATCACGCCGATCACCGGCAGACCGACCCGGTGACAGAAGGAAATACATTTCCGAACGTCGGTGAGGGCGACCTCTTGCGGCGTGGTGACGACGACGGCACCGTCCGCTCCGTGAACCAGTTGGGCAATGGACAGGGGCTCGTCCCCCGTGCCGGGAGGCGCATCCACCACCAGATAGTCCAGCTCTCCCCACTCCACCTGCGCCAGGAACTGCGAGATGAGCTTGTGCTTCATTGGACCGCGCCAGATCACGGCCTCCCGATCGTCAGGCAGCAGAAACCCGATGGACATCACCTTGAGGTTCTCGTTGAAGGAGACGGGAAGCAACACCTCGGCGGGTCCGGGGAGCAGTGCCCCCTCGAGGCCGAGAAGCTTGGGAATGCTGGGCCCGTGGATGTCGATGTCCAGCAGCCCCGTCCGCCGGCCGGCCGCCGCCAAAGACACTGCCAGGTTCCCTGCCACGGTGCTCTTCCCGACGCCTCCCTTTCCAGAGAGGACCATGATCTTGTGAGCAATCAACTGCATCCGGCAGGCAATCCGCTCGGACGTTTCATCGGCCGGCTTCTGCCCGCCGGCGAATGGGCCATGGGAACCTGAGCCTTCCACCACTCCCTCCTTGTTTTGGGTTGCACCCTACAGGGCCGGGAGCCCTGACGCTCCCTCGGCTCGCGGGGCGCATCAGCCATCATTCCGAGAGGCCTCACCGGCGCGCTATTCGTCACGGAACGCCGATGGACTCGCCCCGTGCGATCCGGATATTCACCTTTCGCGAGAACGGCGAGAACTCCCGCGTGCCGCCGCCTTCGCTGATCACCTGCAACACCTCCATGGGACGGATGACCCTGATGCCTGATAGCCATGTGACCGGCGTCCCGGCGAAGGCCTTGGAAAGCAGCGGCGTGGATGGCCCCAGCAATGCCACGACCCGGCAGCCGGCCGCCGCCTCAAGCAACCCATCGAGACTCTCGGTGATCAGCGTGGTCGAGGTGATAAGAGCCACAGTACAACTCGGCAGAAGGTCAACAGCCCGTTCGGCCGGCTGGACTCCCGCCGTCCACCCCCGTCCCCGCTCGAAGACCGTCAGGGAGGCCACCTGGCTTTCCACCCGTGAGACCAGCGGCCCGAAAAACCCCACCATCCCGACGCGGTCGCCGGGCTTCAAGGCCAACACGTCCAGGACGTCCCCTTCACAGGTATTCTCGACCTCGCGCATGCCGATCAAGGCGTTCGCCGTGGCCAGGCCGAGCGCCCGTTCTAAGGCGTTGGCGGATGTGAGGTAGGTCAGCAGCTCCACTGCATCCCGGCCGGCCAAGGGCCGCTCTCCGGAAAGGACCGAACATCCTCGGCCCAGTTCCTCGCGAGGTGTGTACGCAACCCCCGCCGACCCGGACTCTGTCAGCACCGCCGTGTAGCCCAAGCCGATGCGAAGGTCGCCAATGCGAACGGATTTTGCCTCCGCCTTGAGGAGACGCGTGATCTTTTCGGCGATCACTGACGGCTCTCCAGCGCCGTTCGGGTCTCCTGCCAGACCGTACGGACGGCCCGGGCGGTGGCCCCGTCCCCCAACTCGACGAGACTCTTGCCCTGCACCTGCGCTTCGGTAAACCGCCGGTCATAGGGAATGCTGCCAACCACGGGTATTCCGCGCGACCGGCACCACCCCTTTACGGCTGCGGCCACTTCGGCGTTCAGGTCTGCTTTGTTGATGCAGACGAGCATCGGGATCTTGAAATGAGCGGCCAGTCCTGCCAGCCGCTCGAGGTCGTGCTTCCCCGACAGCGTGGCTTCGGCCACACCCAGCACCATCGAGGCCCCCGCCACCGAGGCGATCACGGGGCACCCGATGCCGGGCGCGCCGTCAACGATCACCAGGTCCAGGTGTCGTTCCTCGGCGATGGCCCTGGCACGGTTCCGAACAATGGTGACCAGCTTTCCGGAATTCTCCCCGGCGGGCCCCAATCGGGCATGCACCAGAGGTCCATGGCGCGTCTCCGAGACATACCACTCCCCGCTGACAACCGGCGCCAGCTCGATGGCCAGCGCGGGACACACATGGACGCAGACTCCGCATCCCTCACAGGCGATCGGATCCACGCGGTAGGTCTTCTCCACGACCTCGGTGGCGGGCCCGTCGAACCGAACCGCGTCGAATCTGCAATAGAGTGCGCACTCCCCGCACGCAGCGCATCGGTCCGGCACGATGCGGGCCTGCTTCCCGCCTCGGAACTCCTCTCGGGAGAGCACGCGCGGGGCCAACACCAGGTGCAGGTCCGCCGCATCCACGTCGCAGTCGGCCAGGACCTTCCGGTCCGCCAGCGCCGCCAGGCACGCCACGAGGCTCGTCTTGCCCGTGCCCCCCTTGCCGCTCAGGACGACGAGTTCTTTCACACCAGGGCCTCGTGGCGCAGCTTCTCGAAGAGCGCGCGCATCCATCCGGCGTAGGCCGGGATGGTTTGGATCGCCAGTTCGCCGCGCGAGTAGGTTTCGGCGATCCGTCGATCCTCCGGGATCTCGAGGAGAATCGGGATGCCCGCCCTCTCGCAGTACTGCCGAACCTCGCCTCGGCCAAGGCCCGCCCGGTTGATCACGACCGCGTGGGGCAGATGCGCTTCCTTCACCGTCTCCACCGCCAGCCGCAGGTCGTGAAGGCCGAAGGGCGTCGGTTCCGTAACGAGGAGGACGAGGTCCGTGTCCCGGATCGTCTCCACCACGGGGCAGGAGGTTCCTGGCGGGGCGTCCAGAATCGCGATCCCGGTCCGTGGGAGATGCTTTTTCACGGCCCGGATGAGTGGCGGGGAGATAGCCTGCCCGATGCGGAGACGGCCCTGGACGAATTGCACGGCGCCGGCGGCTCCCCATTCGACCTCGCCGATCGCCCGGGGCACCTCGCGAATGGCCCCTTCGGAACACACCAGGCTGCAGCCGCCACAGCCGTGGCACAGGTCGGGAAAGGTCAACACCGCGCTTCCAAGGCACGCGATGGCGCTGTACTGGCAGAATTCGCCGCAACGCCCACAGTGCGTGCACCTCGTCTCGTTGACCTCGGGGACGGGGATCGAAACGGTCTCACGGTGGACGATCTCCGGCTTCACGAAGATATGCCCGTTGGGCGCCTCCACATCGCAGTCCAAGTATGCCACCGGGTGGTCGTCCTGGGCGAGGATCGCGGCCAGATTCGTGGCCACGATGGTTTTGCCTGTGCCTCCCTTGCCACTGGCGATGGCGATCCTCATCTACCCATCCCCCGCCTGCCCCTAAACGTGTTCTCGCGGACGTCCGTATCTCCCGAGGTGATCGGCTCGCCTGAGAACACAGACCGAGCCGCACGGGCGACGAACACATGCCGGTCAGAACTGACGGGTCATGGTCGTCCCACAATCGGGACACACAACCTGGACGCAGGGAGCGCCGCGCTGGTGCGGCACCGTCTTGCCGCATTTCGGACAAACGCAGTTCCCGCCCGGTCCGGCCGCGAAACCTCCCCGCCGGCCCCGGCCGCCACTGCGTCCCATTCCTCGACCCGTGCCCGGGCCTTGTCCCGTGGGTCCGGTTCCATCTTTGCGTGGCATGGACTCTCCCTCCTCGGGCGACCACACTCCTGGAGGCCCGCATGGAATGACCGGGGGAGGAACCCGCCCTCCCCCGGCCGGCGACCTACTCCGCTTTGCTTTCCCCTTCGAGCTTCTCGATGCGCCGCCGCAGCGCCTGAAGGGTCCGCTCCAGGGACCCGGCCTGGGCCTTCAGCGTTTCGAGTTCCGTCTCTTCAATGGCTTCCGGCGGAACGGGCGCCGCGTACGGATACGGCGCCGCTCCCCACGCCGGCAGGCCCCATCCGGCGCGTGCCCAGCCGGGAAGGCCCGTGGCGTAGTACCAGTGCCGCCACCCGCGGCCGCCACCACGCCCAGCCGGGTTCATGAATCCCGGCATTCCAAAGCCAGCGCAGTAGCCGGCCCCCCGGCCCGTCATCGGGCCAAATCCCATGGGTCCCGTGCGATCTCCTCGTGGCATTGTCCTTCCCTCCTTTGTCCAGTCGCGGCGGATGTTCTTCTCACCAGTGCCCCTGCACATCCGCCCCGGTTGCTTCTTGCAGGGCTCCAGCCTTGAATTGCTCGATTGCCTCGCGGATGCTCCCGCCGGTCAGTCCCGTGCACACCCTGATCCCGGCTGCCTGGAGGGCGCGGAAGGCATTAGGCCCACAGTGGCCGGTCAGGACCACCTGCACCCCGTGCCCCGCCATGAGCTTCGCCGCCTGGATGCCGGCCCCCTGCCCGGCACTGCTTGCCTCGGAGTTGTCCAGGTACTGGAAGCTCCCGGTATCCATCTCCACCACGGCAAAGCCTCTTGCCCGGCCAAACCGGATATCCACCGGAGCATCCAGATCGGTTCCGCTCGTTGTGATGGCGAGCTTCATCTCCCTCTCCTCAGCACGCTGCGCTGCGTGTTTCCCGGTCCTCGGTTGTCCGTTGTCGGTTTGCGGTTTTCATCTGCTTTCCTTGGTGCCACCGACTAGCTGTGTTGCCTATCCGCTTGCCTGCCCGCACGGTCCGCGACCGCGCCGATGCCGCTGTCCCCTGCCGCCGCAGCCCGGCATCATCCAGCGCGGATCGGGCAGCCGGCCCGCCAGGTACGCTTGCAGCACATCATTCACCGGGCCCGCCGTCCATGCGAGGACGTTGATGCCGGACGCTTCCAGCAGGGCCGCCAGGGGGCGGGAGATTGCGCCGCAAATCAGAACGGTCACCCCGAGTTCGGCCAGTCGCTTCGCCCGTCGGGCCAGGAAAGATTCAGGGAGAGCCTCTTCCCGGCGGGCTCGTTCCACCCCGTTCTCGACATGCACCAGCATCAGGCGGCTCGCCGCATCGAAGACCGGGGAAACGCGATCATTCCAGACGGGGATCGCAACCATCATGTGCTTCCTGCCTCTGAACTCGAAGAAGGCATCAGGCATGCCAGATTTCGCAGGAACATCAGGTCGGGCGCGAACAAAAGGAAACGATTGATTTTCCGGGGCCAGGGGCGGGCGGGAGGGCGGGACGGACGACCCTCAAGGTGCAGAAGTGCAATTCCATGGCTGAGGCTTCAATTGCGCCCATGCAATTCCGTCCGCGTCGGTCGAAACCGTCCGACGGCCCTCATCACGGGCGGGCCCCCCTCGGACGCAATTCGGGAAGCGGCCAACTTGGTCCGCCCGCGGAAACGGTGCTCAGGTCTTCATCCCGGTGAACGCCGCCCCTTCGATGATCCGGGTCCGGAACATCAGAAAGACCACCAGGACCGGCAGCAGGGTGATCACGCCGGCGGCCATGATGCCGCCATATTTCACCGCATACTCGCGCTGCTGGAACGCCAGGCAGCTACCCGGCTTTCCCCGCCCGCACCTCCGCGATGAAGTCAGCGACCAGGGCGTCCAGCGGGTAGCGGACGACGTACCCAAAGTCTTCGGATGCCGCCGTGTTGTCCATCTCGTAGCGGAGCGAACGGTTGGCGATCCGCATCGCCTCGCTTTGGTCCCACTCGAAGGCGATCTGCGCCTCGGGCAGGTGCCGCCTGACGGCCGCGGCCACCTCCTCGAGAGTCGCTGCGAAGCCGTGGACATTGTAGACCCGTTGCCGCAGCCGGGATGCGTTGGCTCGCCTGAGATCCACGAGGGCGCGGACGGCGTCCTTGACGTAGAGGTAGGCGCACGGGGAGGCGGGATCGGCGTGTGCCGTATAGGGGCAGCCCTGGGCCGCCCGCTCGATGACACCCGACCAGTCCCCGTAGTGATGGGTGATCTGTCGACCGGGGCCGACGATCATGGCATACCGCGCGCCGCGAAAGTTGACCCCGTACTGCCGGTGATATTGCAGTCCCAGCAGTTCGGCGCAGAGCTTGGTGGTCGCGTACATGTTCTCCGGCCGCTGCGGGGTGTCATCGTCGATCCGCCGTGGCACGTTGGCCAGGCCGTACGTCGTCCCTGAGCCGACGAACACGACGTCCGGCACCCCGAGGAGACGGGCGGCCTCCAGGACGTTCATCGTCCCCACCACGTTCACCCGGAACCCGCTGGCGGCGCTCGCCTCGCAGGCTGCGCTGAGGATGGCGGCCGCATGGTAGATGCAGTCCGCCCGGAATCGTCGCACCGCTTCCAGGACGTGGACCCATTCGCCGGCATCGCCGCTGGCGATCTCGACCCGCCCGGCGAGATCCGCCGCACCGCGCGGTAGCTCCGCCCGGCGCTGGAAGAGGACCACCTCTTCTCCGTCGGCCAGGAGTTGTCGCGCCAGGTAGATTCCGAACAGCCCCGTGCCGCCGGTGATCAGATTGCGGCTCATGCAACGACCCCCGCGTCCTTCACCAGGGCCACGGCACGCACCCACGCGCCGCCCGCCCGATGGACCTTGACCGGGAAGGCGCAGACCAGGAAACCCGTGTGGGGGAGCAGTTCGAGGTTCGTCAACCACTCGAGGATGCACATCCCATGCTCCCCGGCGGCCCGATGGCCTTGCATGTAGCTGCCCCGGCCGCGGCCGTCCCGGAGATCGGCGAGCTGCATCTCCGAGGGGCGGTCCCAGATGCCGGCGTCGATCCCGACGACACGGATGCCCTGCGCGCCCAGCCAGGCGGTGGCCCCGGCCGTCATGCCGGGATTCATGCGGTCGCACCCCGGCTCCCCATAGTGAGTGGCGGTCCCCGTACGGATCAGCACGATATCTCGGGGCTCCAGGGTATAGCCGATCCGCTCCAGGGCCTGCCGGAGGTCCGTCTCGGCGATCTCCTCGCCGGGCTGCCTGCTCCCGAGATCGAGCCAGACCCCGTCCCCCATGCACCACTCCAGCGGGATCTGGTCAATGGTGAGCGCCGGTCCACCGGCAGCGGTGTCTCCGTAGTGCCACGGCGCGTCCATGTGGGTTCCGGTGTGGCAGGTGAGGGAGGTGAACTCCTCGATGGCGTTGGCTCGCCCGCCGAGATCATCCGGGTCCAGTCCGGCGCGCTCGGCGACGAGACGGGCTCGGCTGCGGTGGTCAAGGTACGTGATGCGGGCCGGCATGAGAAAGCCGCCCCCGTCCAGGATGGGCAGGCTCAAGTCCACGATCCGGTAGCCGCGCATGGGGTCTCCTGTGATGACGTCGGCACATACCCACGGGGCCGGCGTCTGCTGTTGCCGCTTACGGCGCGCCCATGAAGAGATTTGGAACCCACATTGACACCTCGGGGATAAAGGTCACGAGGAGCAGGATGATGATGTTTCCGATCAGGAAGGGGATGGAGGCTTTGAAGATGGTGACGATGTCGAGCTTCGTGATCGTCGAGGCGACGTTCAAGCACATCCCGACGGGCGGCGTGACCAGCCCGATGGCCATCCCCACGATCAGCACGGTGCCGAATTGAATCGGCGAGACGCCGAGCGCTTTCAGGGCCGGCATGAAGACCGGAGTCAGCAGAATGATGGCGGGGGCAACATCGACAAAGAAGCCCACGGCCAGAATGATTACGTCCAGGGCGAGGAGGATGACCCAGAGGGGAAGGTTGAGGCCCATGAGAAACGCTGCCACGTGATCCGGGATGCGCTCCAGCGCCAAGATCCAGGTGTAGAGGCAAGAGTAAGCAGTGATCACCATCACATTCGCGCTGGCCAGGATCGAACTGCGGAGCATGGGCGGAACGTGGCGCGGTCTCAAACCGTGGTAGAGCAGGGTGCCCACCAGGACCGCGTAGAGGACCCCCACGCCGGCGGCTTCGGTGGCCGTGGTCAGGCCGATGACCACCGCCCCCACCACGAAAACGGGCATGAGCAGCGGGGGGATACCCTTGTGCAGCCGGCCGAAGATCTCCGGAGCAGTGAGGCGCATCGCTTCGACGGGGTAGTGCCGGCGCTTGGAGATGACCGCGTTGATCGACATCTGCACCAGGCCGATGAGGATCCCGGGAACGGCCCCGGCCAGGAAGAGCCGACCGACCGACTCCGAGGCGACGAAGGCGTAGATGACCATGGGGATGCTTGGGGGGATGATCATCCCCATCGTTGACGCAGCCACGGTGATCCCGCCGGCAAACTCCCGCGAGTAGCCACGCCGTTCCATCTCGGGGATCAGCACGCCCCCGATCGCGGCCGCATCGGCCACCGACGACCCGGAGATGCCGCCAAAGATCATGCTGGCCATGATGCAGACCATCCCCAGGCCGCCCCGCAACCGCCCGACGAAGAGCGTGCTGAAGTCGATCAGGCGGGCAGTCAGCCCGCCCTGATTCATGAGCGCACCCATGAACATGAACAGCGGGAGGGCGATCATGAGCTCCGTGTCCATGCCCGAGTACACCCGCTGCGGCACCACCAGCAGCAGTCCGGGCTGGTAGGCGACAAAGTAGAGGAGCGCCGAGAGCCCGAGGGCAAAGGCGATGGGGGTTCCGAGAACTACAAGAACGGCCAGGCTTCCAAGCAGCGTGATCACGCCCCGCCCTCCCCGGCTTGCACACTCGGCCGCGGTTCGGAGAATGCCAGCCAGAGCGCGTAGAACACGACCAGGCCGCAACCGATGGGCAGGCTGATGAGGGCCAGGCCTTGCGGGATCCGGAGGACGGGTGAGGGAAACCGGCCGACGGATTGGATCCAGGGGACGCTCAGCACGACGAGCACCCCGTTGAGGAGGGCGACCAGAAGGTGATTCGCCCGACGCAGCCAGCGCCGAGCCTGAGGCGAGAGGAGGTCCAAGAACACCGCGATCGCGATATGTTCTTCCTTGGCCAAGAGGACCGCCGCCCCGATGGCGCTGGTGTAGATGAAGCAGAACACGATGAACTCCTGCCCCCCGACGATGGTGGTGAGGAAGAAGTAGCGCAGCACGACCAGGACGACCACCGCCAGCGTGATGACGAGGAACACATAGCCGAGCAGGTCCTCCAGCAGACGGGCCAGCCCGCGGGCGACGCGATCCATGACACGCATCCTTTCCGGAGCAGCGCTGCGGCCGGACGGGTCCGGCCGCAGCGCTGCGCACCCGTGTCCTCAGGTGGGCCCGGCTACCGGGCGGCCTGCGCCAGCGCCTCGTCGATCTCGGCCCGGGTGAAGTACCCCGCGTTCACGTAGTAGTCCCAGACCGGCTTGACTTTGCCGACAAAGGCCTTGTGGTTCTCCGCCGTGATCCGGTTGGCGGTGAGCTTCTGCATCAGCAGGGCCTGGTAGTCCTTCTCGGATGCCAACCAATCTTCGTCGCTCTTGGCCATGGCCGCCTTGGCCGCGGCGGTGAACACGGCCTTGAGATCGCCCGGCAGGGACTCGAACCAGGCCAGGCTGACGAAGAATGGGTCCGGATGGATCTGGTAGTTGACCTCGGTGAAGTACTTCTGGACCTCGTAGAATTTCATCTCGGCGATGTTCGAGCAGGGGTTTTCCTGACCGTCCACCACATTGGTCTTCAGGGCCATGTATGTCTCGCCATAGGGGACCTGCTGCGGGTTGGCCCCCAACGCGCTCATGGTGCGGATGATGGAGTCGATGGGGGGCGTTCGCATCTTCAGGCCCTTCATATCATCCGGGGTGACGATCGGCCGGACGTTGTTGGTGAACTGCCGGAAGCCCCCCGCCACTCCCGTGGCGGGCACGTAGAAGCCGTTGGCTTTCGCCCCCTGGTTGACCCGCTCGCCGAAGTCGCTGCGGATGACCTTCTTGGCCTGCTCGATGTCCGCGAACAGGAAGGGCAGCGTGTACAGGAGGTACTTTTTGTTGGCCCGCTCGAAGAGGGCGCCGCGGGTACCCTGGAGGTTGCCCACCTTCACCATGTCCATGAGCTCGGGCTCCTTCCCCAGGACGCCGCCAGCGTACAACTCGACCTTGATCTGTCCTTTGGAGGCCGACTCCAGTTGCTCCTTGAAGTAGATCATGGACTTGTGCCGGGGGTGGGTGTCCGGTTGGGCGTGGGCGAACTTGAATACGTACGTGGCCGCATACACGTCGTTCACGCATGGTGCTTGCCCCAGCGCGCCAGCAAATAGGATGAGGATAACGAGAACCATCCAGCGAAGCGCTCTGTTCATTGCATGCCTCCTTCTCTGGGGTGTGCCACCTCGGCCCTCAGGGTGATGCGAGAGCGTCCCGCGCCGGCCCCTGATTCTTCAGCGCTCTCGGGTCATCGGTACACCGCATTCCGGACACACGATCCGCACGCAGGGCCTTCCGTGCTCGTGTGCCACGATCTTCCCGCACTGCGGGCAGACGCAATTCCCTCCGGGACCTGCCCCGAACCCTCCTTGCCGGGCCTGTCCCGGTCTCCTGCCTGGCCCCTGTCCAGCAGCCTGCCCCTGCCCGCGCCCCAGTCCTCGTCCTCCGCCGGATCCAAACCGACGGCCGCCTGGCATCGTCTCGCACCCCCTTCCTGCATTGTGGCCCGGGGGCGAGGCCCCTGGGCCATGATAGCTTCCTCTTATTGAACATTGCAAAGGTGATGGAACACATGCCATCGGTCGGCTCCCCCTCACCCTCGAGTCTTTGCAGGCGGCGCCGGAGCAGATCTCATGTTCCCTCGGAGCGCCGGACCTGCGCCCGGAGCATATCCGCCTCGACCCGCCGGGCTTCGACGCCTCTCCTCGGGAGAGCCGCAACGGTATATCCCGCCGATTCCCTGTGGCTTCCCCCGTCACTGCTCTCGCTCTTGCTGGAGATGGGGGTTACTTCTCCATGGCCGGCTTCCACACCTTCCACACGTTGCCGACGAGGTCCGGCCCAGGCGTGAGGGTGACCTCCCCCGGCATCCAGCCAGCCGGCGGGGTACCCATTGCGCTTTCCTTACTTGCAATGGGTCGTCGCCGTGGGGATAGCGGTGCCAGGTGTCTTGCGGGCCCGCGTCCCACGGCGCGACGCGCCCGCACCCAGCGTCTGCGCTGGGTGCAGGCTGGCCGGTTCTCGACGAGGCCTGGCGATTCGAGGGCATGCCCCTGGGGCCAAGCGTAATTCGTCAGCGAACTTCGGGCACGGGACGCTAGAAGACAAATGTCATGCGCGCGCCTTCTGCATCCATCAGGAATGGCGGCACCTTTTGGACGACAATGCGCGTATCGCGCAAATCCTTCGGATCGATGCCCTTGTTCTCGATTGCCAGCTCGCAGAAAGCGACCTTACCACCCTGGTCCATGATGGTCTTGAACAGGTCTACGGGATTGGGCAGGCCCTTCGGGGTGCCGATCTTCTCCAACTCGCCCTTGACCAACGCCTGTGCGCCACCGGGGCAGAAGAACATATACACCTCATAGTCGAGCGCGATACCCGACGATGCAAAGATCAGCGATGGCATGACGCTGCCTGTCTCTGAGTGGTTGCAAACGACGATCATCTTTTCTTTCATGGGGAAACCTCCTTGTTCGGAAAAAG
>Ga0315282_10000374_pt1 | contig 89407 bp, 82 predicted proteins | sample YL17G07_20_MG_FD_203693 | JGI IMG/M metagenome (GOLD analysis project Ga0315282, IMG submission 203693) | Sediment microbial communities from Yellowstone Lake, YNP, Wyoming, USA - YL17G07_20 | ecosystem: Environmental > Aquatic > Freshwater > Lake > Sediment | place: USA: Wyoming | collected...
CGCCCAGCATTCGCCTCGATTAGGACAGTTGGCGTTATTGCATATTGTCTCCAGACCCAGAGAGCTTAACACATCTTTGGTATGATTATAACTTTCACTAACTGGCAGCGGCCTTTTCAGCCACGCCGGCAGCTTACGCCGCTGGTGGTTGGCAGCTCGCTGCTCGTTTGGCTTGGAGAAATGTCTGATTAGCAGTTGGGATAATTTTTCCTTTACTTCTGACATCGAATGTTCTCTGCCGGTTTCTTTTAGCACCGACGTCATCTCCACTTCGTCAAGTCCGCACGGTATAATGTGGTCGAAGATGCTAAGGTCGTTTTGAATGTTTATTGCCATTCCGTGATAGGTAACAAATTTCGATACGCGTACGCCGATAGACGCAATTTTTTTTGAACCTGCCCATAAACCAGGCAGGCCCTTTCGCCTTTCAGCACTCACGCCCAATTGTTCAAGCAGTTTGATGCCTGTCTCTTCGAGTTTTCTGATGTATTCACCGACGTCCAGACCAAGCCCTCGCAGATTTAGAATCGGGTAAAAAACTAACTGGCCGGGGTTATGAGCGGTTGTTCCCCCGCCTCTTCGGACGTCAACAACGTCTATACCCTGTTCCTTCAGACTTTCGCGGTCTGTGTGAAGCTTGTTGGCGCTTTGCCGCGCTCCGAGGGTAATGACTGCCGGGTGTTCAACGATTAAAACGGTATCAGGTATTTTGTTTTGGAGTCTTTTATCAAACAATTCGTGCTGTTGCCGCAATACATCTCGGTAGTCAACGAGACCGCAATCACAAATGCGCAGGGTACAAATCCCGGTCTTTTCCGTTACTGCTGACATGTAACCCTCCGTACCTACGCCCTCGGCGGATTGTGTAAGCTCAGGCCGAAGGCATCTTCTACAGATTCTTTGAGCACTTCTGAGACGGTCGGGTGTGGAAAGCTTATTTCGGTAATTTTTTCTGTGCTGCCCAAAAGTGCTCTGGCTGCGGCGATTAGCTCGGTTACTTGGGCGCCAACCATTGTGACGCCGACGATTCTTTTGGTCGCATTGTCTCTTATCACGTTTACTTGGCCGACAGTTTCATTATATGCTGCGCTTCTGCCGTTAGCCTTGAAAAAGGCCTTTCCAATGGAAACATCGAGTCCCTCAGCAGCGCAGGTCTCCTCGCTCTTGCCGATAGATGCAATCTCCGGAAACGTATACACGGCGCGAGGGATGAGTGAGTAGTCAGCTATTCTTTCGTCGCCGCCCGTTGCATTGACCGCTGCTGCCTCAGCCTCGGCGAATGCGCCATGGGCCAGATACGTTGTGCCGACCGCATCGCCGACAGCATAAACATCGTCGACACTGGTTTCCATCTTTTCATTAACCGCTATCGCCGCCCTGTTCATTTTCAAACCGAGTGTGTCAACTGTTTCCTTATCAACAACTGCCTTTCTGCCGACCGAGACTAATACCTTTTCTGCCTCGATTGTCCGGCCGTCCTCAAGAGCCACTCTTGCCTGTCTCCTGGTTTTATCAACAGAGGCAACCTTCTGATTGGTGAGGGTGTCAATACCGAGTTTTTTGAATTCTCGCTCTACAAGAGCACCGACCCATTTGTCTTCCGCGGGAATCAATCTGTCAAGGGCTTCAACAATGGTTACTTTTGTTCCCATAGCCGCGTATAAACAGCCCATTTCACAGCCGATTACTCCGCCGCCAACGATGACCATTGATTTCGGAATTTGCTGCAATTCGAGGGCTTCTTTGCTGCTGATAATGGTTTGGCCGTCAAATGGCATACCCGTAATCTCAATCGGCTCTGAGCCGGTTGAAAGGATTATTTTTTTAGTCTCGATTTTCACCTGTGGTGAGCCTGTCGAACCCACCGGCGCCGAATCTGACTGGACCTCAACTTTGCCCGGCCCGACAGCAATGCCGTGTCCTTTGAATACCTTTATCTTGTTTGCTTGTATAAGGCTGGTCAAACCCTTTCGAAAGCTGGCAACTATCGCATCTTTTCTGGCCTGCATCTTAGCCCAGTTGGGTGAGGCCTCGCCGACATCGACACCCATCATCGCCGCGTGTTTGACCGTAAGTAAGGTGTGCGCAGACGCAAGCAGCGCCTTCGACGGAATACATCCGCAGTTTAAGCAGACACCGCCGATAAGATGTTTTTCGACGACCGCCGCCGAAGCTCCTCTTTGTGCGCACCTGATGGCCGCCGAATAGCCGCCCGGCCCACTGCCTATTACCACAACGTCAAATCTTTCTGCCATCATTTAGCCCCTTTTCTGAAATCGCTACACACATGATAACATCCCCCCATCAATATACAGGATGTGACCATTTACATAGTCCGATGCCTTTGAAGCAAGAAATATCGCTCCGCCGACCAAATCACTGGGCGTGCCCCACCGGCCTGCAGGCGCTCGCTCGCAGAGCCACGAATTGAATTTTTTGTCCTCAACGAGTGGTTTCGTGATATCGGTTATGATGTAGCCGGGTCCCAGGCCGTTTACCTGAATATTATATTTACCCCATTCGGTCGCCATTGCTTTGGTGAGCATTTTCAGTCCGCCCTTCGAGGCCGCATACGGAGCAATTGTAGGCCGTGCCAGCTCAGATTGTAGCGAGCAGATGTTAATTATCTTCCCTGATTTTCTTTTTATCATTGATTTGACTACATACTTGGAAACAAGAAATGCACCTGTCAGGTTCACATCCATAATTCGTCGCCAGTCATCTTCATCAAAATCCTCAAGACTACCGCGAATTTGAATGCCTGCGTTGTTTACCAGAATGTCTATTGGGCCGACCTGTTTTTCCATCGCCGCAACATTTTGTTTTATCTGCGCAGGTCTGGTAACATCGAAAGCATATCCATAAGCTTTGATTCCTTTCTTGGAAAAAGTTTTAACCGCTTCGCTGAGGCGTTGTTCATTCACGCAGTTAGCCACGATAGCCGCACCGGCTTCGCCCAACCCCTCGGCGATTGTGAAGCCTATCCCGCGACCGGAGCCGGTGACTAAAGCTATCTTGCCGCTCAGGTCGAACAATTCCAGACTCATAACTATTTCCTTTCGCTACTTTGCGATTGTAGTGTGAGCAGCATCGAAGAATCTTGTTCCGCCGCTGTCTAATTGCAGGATTAAACCCTTCTCAGGGTCAATCCCGACGCAGTTGCCGGCGAACTCGGTGCCGTTGAAAATAAGTCTGACCCGCCGGCCTAACAAAAGACTGAGATTGCTCCAATGCTCTATAACCATTTCGCTGTCCTCTTCCGCGACCCCCAGCCAGTAGTCTATCGAGGAAAGCAGCCTCTTTGCCAGTGAAACACGGTCGCATATCATCTGAGCTTCGATATCGATGCTTGTCGCGGTCGTCTGCAGTTCCGCAGGGAAGCTGTCCCTGCTTTGGTGGCAGTTTATGCCTATGCCGAGAATATATACGGTTTCGCCGTCGCTGGTTTTGGATTCGAGCAGGATACCGGCGGCTTTTTTGTCGTTTAACATTATATCATTTGGCCATCTGATTTTCGCGAGTCTGCCGCCGACCTTTCCGACAGCCTCAGCAACCGCAACAGCCAGCGCCAGTGACAATAGCTCAGCGCTGCATTTGGTCTTGGTCAGAACAATTGAGCAGAGGATGCTGTCTGCTCGTCCGCTTATCCATTTTGCCCCCGCCCTGCCCCGCCCGGCAGTTTGCTCCTCGGCAAAGATTGCAAGGCCGTCGCTTCTCTTGTTCGTTGCATATTCAGCGGCAACATCGTTGGTGCTTGAAGTGCTGTTATAGACGAGGATTTTTTTGCCTATCCGCCTGGTCCTTAGATTTGCTTTTATTTCGTCTGCCGATAGTGGACAGAAATCCATTTTTCCAGCTTTTAATTTCTGTATTCTGTTTTCTGTTTTATCTGTCGAGGCCGATATCGACCGCGTTTGCCGAATGTGTGATGGCACCTACGGCTATTCTGTCGATACCGCACTGGGCAATAGCCGAAACGTTCTGCAGCGTTATGTTGCCGGAGGCCTCGAGTAGTGGCTTTTTATTTTTTCTGCGCATCGCGTTTCGCATATCTACGGCGTGCTTTAACTGCCACTGCCCCATATTGTCGAGCAAAACTATATCAACTCCCGGAATTTCAAGGACGTAATTGAGCTGGTCATCAACATGGTCAACCTCAACCGCAACAAACTTGACGCCCTTCATCTTCCTAGCCCCACCGACTATCTTTCTGAGCTTAGGCTGAAAATTCCTGCCCAACTGGGCCAGATGGTTGTCTTTAATCAGGATGCCGTCATACAATCCCAGCCGATGATTGTGTCCGCCGCCGCATCGAACAGCGTATTTTTCGAGTATTCGCCAGCCCGGCGTGGTCTTTCTCGTGTCATAGATTTTCGCCTTTGTGCCTTTAACTGCCTGTACATATTTGCTTGTTGTGGTGGCTATTCCGCTGAGCCTTTGCAGAAAATTGAGCATAACACGCTCTGCGCTGAGCATTGAGCACAGCGGCCCCTCGATTGTGGCGATTTTGCAGCCGATATGGGCAACCCGGCCGTCATTCACGTGGACCTTTAGTTTCAGTTTTCTATCGTAGCATTTGAGAATTTCTCTGACGATAGGCATACCACAGACAATTATTTCCTCACGCGAAATAACGTCCGCTCTCGTGATGGTATTATCTTTGAAAAAAAGCTCGCTGGTCAAATCGCCCTGCCCGAGGTCTTCCTCTATCGCCATCTTGATTATAGGCATTACCTGTTCAATATTGAGTTTTTTCATCTTCTTTGCGCCTTATTTTTCCTTGGCTTTTTACTTTTGCTGATACTGATAAGCTCCGGCAGCTCCCTTAGCTCTCGAAGCTGGTCCCTCAAAAAAGCCGCTCTTTCGAAGTCCAGGGTCTCGGCGGCTTCTAACATTTCTCTTTCAATTTGGCCGGCTAATTCAACCTTCTCGTATTCATCCGCTTCAAACCGGACCGCTTTTCTCGCAGTTTGCCTTGCTTTTATCTCTTCCGCCAGCCCTTTGCGAATCTCCTTTTTTATTGTTTCAGGCGTAATATTGTGTTCTTCATTGAATTCCGACTGAATTTTACGGCGTCTGTTCGTCTCGTCAATAGCTTTTTGCATCGATTCGGTAACAGTATCAGCGTACAAAAAGACCGTGGCGTTGATGTTTCTGGCCGTTCTGCCGATTGTCTGTATCAGTGAAGTCTGACTTCGCAGGAACCCTTCTTTATCTGCGTCGAGTATCGCCACCGCTGAGACTTCCGGCAAATCAAGGCCTTCCCGCAGCAGATTCACGCCGACCAGCACATCGAATTGCCCGCTCCGCAAATCGTGCAGTATCTCGACTCTCTCGATGGTATCGATTTCGCTGTGCAGGTATCGGCACCGAAAGCCTTTCTTTGTTATGAAGCTGGACAAATCCTCAGCCATTCTTTTTGTCAAAGTGGTTATCAGTATTCTCTCTTTGGCTTTGACTCTTTTCTCGACCTCGCCCAGAAGGTGCGGAACCTGGTCCCTGGCGGGGTGTACCACAATCTGCGGGTCAACTAATCCTGTAGGTCTTATTATCTGTTCGACGACCTCGTTCTGACATTTCTCCAGTTCAAAAGAGGCTGGCGTCGCAGAGACAAAAACAACCTTGTTCCATCTTTCCTGAAACTCCTCGAACCGCAGAGGCCTGTTGTCTAATGCGCTCGGCAGCCTGAAGCCGTGCTCAACAAGAACCTCTTTTCTGCTCCTGTCACCGGCCCACATCGCCCTAAGCTGCGGAATGGTAGCGTGCGATTCATCAATAAACAAAAGAAAATCCTTCGGAAAGTAGTCAATCAGCGTATATGGCCTTGCTCCCGCAGGCAGTCCCGACAGATGTCTCGAGTAGTTCTCGATGCCGCTGCAGTAGCCGACCTCCTGCAGCATCTCGATATCGTACATTGTCCTTGCCTGCAGCCGCTGGGCCTCGAGCAGCTTGCCTTCCTGCCTGAACTGCTGCAGCCGCTGCTCTAATTCAGCCTTTATGCTCTCTACCGCAGCGGCGATTCTGTCGCCGGGCATAATGTAATGCTGCGATGGATATATGAAAACCTGACTTTCATCCGCCAAAGTTTCGCCGGACACAGGATTTATGTAGCTGATTTTTTCTATCTTGTCGCCGAAAAATTCAAAACGAACGGCAAAAGATTCGTAAGAAAGAAACAGCTCCACGACATCTCCGTGAACTCGAAACGTCCCTCTGGCAAAATCAACATCGTTCCTGACGTATTGCAGGTCGGCGAATCTGCCGAGAAGCTCGTTCCGGTCAACAATATCCCCCCTGCGCACAGCCGCAACAGAAGCCTTGTAATCTTCCGGCGAACCCAAGCCGAATATGCAGGAGACCGACGCCACAATTATACAGTCGTCTCTCGTGGAAAGACTGGTGGTCGTCGAAAGGCGCAGCCGGTCGAGGTCAGCGTTCTTCGATGCGTCTTTTTCAATGTAAATGTCCCGCTGAGGGATATAGGCCTCCGGCTGATAATAATCGTAATAGCTGACAAAGTATTCCACAGCAGCCTCCGGGAACAGCTCCTTGAATTCTTCATAGAGCTGAGCTGCCAATGTTTTATTGTGGGATATGACGAGTGTTGGCAGACCCATCTGTGCCATTACGTTGGCCATTGTAAATGTCTTGCCGGAGCCTGTAACTCCCATCAGCGTCTGGAATTTTTTGCCTTCGCGCAGACCCTCCACGAGCCGGCTGATTGCCGCAGGCTGGTCCCCCGCAGGGACAAAACTGGTGTTTATTCTGAATCTTGCCATATATGGTGAGCCTGCGGTAAACCGTTCTGGTTCACCGCCTGTCGAATCCATTTTCGCAGGTTACTTTGTCGGCAGACTGCCGCCAGTATCTGTCTGATTAGGTATATTCTACGTGCTGGCAGGCTGAAACTCAAGCGCCGCCTCCGTCCTATTATTTGTCCTCCTCTCCCTTTACAGCCCCCCGCCAGCCAGATACAATGAATCACCGTTTCGGATTTTCAATAACCGCTCTATGGATGCCCAAATATGGAAAAATTAACCCTTTATGATACAACCCTTCGCGATGGAATGCAGGCCGAGGGTATCAGCTTTTCACTCGAGGATAAACTCGCCATCGCCGCCTGCCTTGACCAGCTCGGCATCGATTACATCGAAGGCGGCTATGCCGCTTCCAACCCAAAGGAAAGGCAGTTTTTCGCCGAGATCGCAAAGCTGGGCCTGAAAAATTCCAGAATCGTCGCCTTCGGTTCCACCAGACGCGTTGACAGAGACGTCGCTGACGACGATTCCATCAGGGCCATTCTCGCCTGCAAAACAAAGACCGCCACCCTCGTCGGAAAGGCCTGGGAACTGCACATAACCGCCGTCCTCGGCTGTTCACTTGAGGAAAACCTCAAACTCGTTGCCGACTCGGTCAAATATCTTAAAAAGCACGGCCTCGAGGTAATATTTGACGCCGAGCACTTCTTCGACGGATACAAAAAGAATCCTAAGTACGCTGCCGCTGTCCTGACCGCCGCAGCCGAAGCCGGTGCCGACCTGCTCGTGCTATGCGACACCAACGGCGGCTCTCTGCCTAACGAAGTCTACGAAATCACAAAAAAAATCTGCTCCGAGTTCAGCCCTATGATCATCGGCATTCATACCCACAACGACAGTGACTGCGCTACTGCTGACTGCCTCGCCGCCGTCGATGCAGGCGCTCGCCACGTCCAGGGCACAATCAACGGCCTCGGCGAAAGATGTGGTAACGCCAATCTCTGCGCAGTGATACCCAACCTCGCCTTCAAGATGGGTTTTAAGCTCCTCAGCCCGGAAAAACTAAAAACGCTTACCGAAGTTTCGCGTTTCGTCTTTGAAGTCGCCAACCTGACACCCGTGATGAATATGCCCTATGTCGGCGAAAGCGCCTTCGCACACAAAGCAGGCCTGCACGTCGATGCCCTGCGGAAAAATAAAAGCACCTATGAGCACATCGAGCCGCAGCTCGTCGGCAACGAACGGCGGTTCCTCATCTCCGAGCTTAGTGGAAAATCGAACGTCCTCGCCGAGCTTGAAAAGGCAAAAATAGCAGAGGACAAAAAACTGGCCGAGAAAATTCTCGCCCGCGTCCAGGAACTCGAAAACGAAGGCTACCAGTTCGAGGCCGCCAATGCCAGTTTCGACCTGCTGGTCAGGAAAATTATGGGCACATACCAGCCCGCTTTTGAGCTAATAAAGTACTACGTAACCACCGAAAGGCGAACGTCAGGCGAGATGGTCAACGAAGCCACCATCGAGCTCAAAGTCGGCGATAAAGCCCAGCTCGTCGTCGGCGAAGGTGATGGCCCGGTCAATGCCCTCGACGCCGCCCTGCGAAAATCGCTCGAGATTTTTTACCCAGCCATTAAGGACATTCGCCTGATTGACTACAAGGTTCGTGTCGTCAACGCTAAGGCCGGCACCGCCGCGCGTGTCCGCGTAATAATCGAATCGCGCGATAAAACTTCTATCTGGGGAACGGTCGGCGTCTCCGAAAACATCATCGAGGCCTCTTGGCTCGCCCTCGTCGATTCCGTCGAATACAAACTCCAAAAAAACAGAGGTTGACCACCCCGCAAAGTTACGCAGACCACAGAGCCGCAAGCGCCTGTCCCGTCGTAGCCTTGGCGAAGACGGATAAGCGAGCGGTAAAATATATTTGCCCCGCACACTTTTAAATTTTACGCTTTGGTTTTGCACTTTTAGCTTTACATTTTTAGTTCTTACGCACTGCACATTTAGCCCCCTTGACTCCTTGACAACGCCCCTATTTTAGCTTAACCTTAGTCTCGACATAACTTTATACAATCGGGAGGAAGATAGAAAATGTCCGAGCAGGTCGTAACGCGTTTTGCCCCATCGCCGACGGGATACCTTCACGTAGGCGGAGCGCGTACGGCCATATTCTGCTGGCTCTGGGCAAGGCACAACAGCGGAAAATTCATCCTTCGGATAGAAGATACCGACCAGAAACGCAATACCCCGACCGCAATGCAGCAGCTTCTCGATGACCTCCGCTGGCTCGGCATAGACTGGGACGAAGGGCCGCAGGTCGGCGGACCCAACGGCCCATACCTGCAATCCCAGCGAAGGGAAATCTACGATAAATACGTAAAGAAACTGCTCGATGAGCAAAAGGCCTATTACTGCTTTGACACGTCCGAGCAGCTTCAGACGATGCGCGAGCATGCGGAAGCTCAAAAGAAAGGTTTTGCGTATTCTCGTCCGGAAAGCTTTCCCGATACGAGGGATGTTGAAAAGGCGCGTCGTCAAGGCCGACCTGTAACGGTTCGTTTCGCTATGCCGCAGGATAAACCAATTGTAGTAGACGATGTCGTGCGTGGCAGGGTGGAATTTGCAGCCGGTGAAATAGGGGATTTCATCATACAAAAAAGCGACGGCTTCCCGACATACAACTTTGCCTGTGTCATTGATGATGAGCTTATGGGCGTAACACACGTCATCCGCGGCCAGGAGCACCTGATGAATACGCCCGCCCAGCAGGCATTGTGGCAAGCGCTTTTCCCTGATGCCCCTCTGCCGCTGTATGCTCATATGTCCGTAACAATCAGCCAGGGCGGTGGCAAACTTTCCAAACGCGAGCGACCAAAGACCCTGCAAAAAATAATCAAAGCCGACAAAAGTATCGACCTCGAAAAACTTGCCGACACCGGCAATATCAGCCGAAAAGAGCTGGACGATTTTCTCACCGGCGATAGTGTTCCTGATATGCCGAGTATTGACGCAATGGCTAAGTACCTCGGCACAGCCCTGCCGGAAATCAACGTAGTCGATTTCCTGCGCAGCGGCTATCTGCCTGAGACAATGGTTAATTTTCTTGCGCTTTTAGGCTGGAACCCCGGCGGCAGTCAGGAAGTTATGTCGATTGGAGAACTGATAAGCTCATTTGATTTGTCCCGCCTGACCAGGTCGAACAGCCTCTTCGACCGCGATAAGCTCCTCGCCTTCAATACCGAGCACATAAAAATGCTCGAGACGAATGTATTGGTCCGCCGTTTCAGAGATTACATAAAAGCTGCCGATTCGCCGCTCGCAAAAGCCGACGGCAAAATGCTCGAAAAAATAATAAAAGCCAACCAAGGCGCTAGAACTCTCGCTCAGATGGAGCAAAAAAGCAGATTTTTGTTTTTAGCTGACGACCGGATAGTTTATGATGACAAGGCCGTAAAAAAGATTTTAATGAAGCACGATGGAATGAGTATTCTACAGGTGGTTCGTCACAGGTTGGCCGAAATGAATGAGCTTTCAGAGCAGAAGGTCGAAAAGATGCTTCGCTCGCTGGCTGAAGAAAAGCAGGTTAAATTCGACAAGGTTGCCCAGCCGTTGCGCGTCGCTCTTTGCGGCACCACCATCAGCCTGCCGATTTTCGATGCAGTGCAAATGCTGGGCAAAAAAAGCACCCTGGCCAGAATAGATATTACGCTGAAAAAATTCGCAGCAGTTACTGAAGCAGAAAGAAGGTAGCAAATGCCGTTATTGGTAACCGGCTCGATAGGGATTGATACGGTGACTACTCCGTATGGTACAAGTGAGAATTGTCTCGGCGGTTCCGCTGTTTATTTTAGTATGGCAGCGAGCTTCTTCTCACCGGTCAGATTCGTTGGTGCCATCGGCTCGGATTGTCCGTTCGACTTGGCCGAGGTTTTTGCCGGCCGAAATGTTGACCTCGCAGGTCTGGAAATGCGCAGTCTCAGCAAAACATTTCGCTGGAAAGGCTCGTATCACGATACGGCGAGCGAGGTCATAACGGAAAATGTCGAATTGAACGTCCTCGCCGAGCCGCCTCCGCCCGTACCGGATGAATTCAAAGACAGCAGATACGTCTTTCTTGCCAACACAGCCCCCGCTTTGCAGCTTGAACTGCTCGAACAGGTTGAGCCGGGTGCATTTGTAGCAGCCGATACGATGAACTGCTGGATTGAAGGTCGGCTGGATGACCTAAAAGCCCTGCTGCGAAGAATTGATTGTTTGATAATCAACGAAAACGAGGCAAGTATGCTGGCAGCCGAGCGTAATCTGCCGACAGCCGGCGAAAAAATCCTAAGTATGGGGCCGGCAACAGTGGTTATCAAAAAAGGCGAAGCTGGTTCAATCGCCTTTGGCAGTGACGGCGGGGTATTCATTCTGCCCGCCTTTCCCGCTGCCGTCGTCAAGGACCCCACAGGCGCAGGCGACAGCTTCGCCGGTGGCTTGATGGGTTACTTGGCCCAGCAGGATAAGCGAGACTTTGAATCGCTAAAAACTGCTATCGCTTATGGCACGGTGGCTGCCTCATTTACCATCGCTGATTTTTCACTGCAGGGCCTGATGGCGATAACTAAAAATGACATCGACGGCAGATTGAAAACGCTTAGAAAGCTGACAAAATTTTAGCCGACTGGTGTAATATAATGCGGTGTTTTATAGCAATAGATATTGACGAAAACATCAGGAAAGCGATTGCAAATTTGCAGCGACAGCTTGCCGGGAAAGCAAATTTCAAAAAAAACGATGTCAAGTGGGTTGAGCCGGAAGCGATGCACTTGACGTTGAAGTTTCTGGGCGAAGTAAAAGATGAGCAAATAGTCGAGGTCTGCAACGCCGTCAGAGACGTAGCAGCCGCAAATAAAAATTTCGAGCTTGATATCGAATCAGTCGGCTATTTCGGCGGCAGCAGCGCCAAAGTCCTGTGGGTCGGCACAGGTCGCGGCAGTGACGATTTGTGCCGCCTTCAGGAGGATATCGAGCAGCAATTGAGCGCAGCCGGCTGGCCAAGGGAAACGCGCAGTTTCGCCGGCCATTTGACACTGTGCAGAGTAAAAAATCCCGGGGCCGGCGCGAAGCTGGCGAAAATGAGTGAAGATTACAAAAACCTTAACCTTGGAACAATATCGGCTGATTCGGTCGCCGTTTATCAGAGCCTGTTGAAACCGACAGGCCCGGTCTATACCGTCCTTGGCAATTACAAATTGCAATAGGAACCGCAAGTTATAATAGGAGAAAAGCAAAAATGGCGAAAATATCACCACCACAAAAAGGCTCAGAGAGCAAACCCAAAGGTAAAATTGAGCGTTTGAGACCTCAGACCCCCGGCAAAGAAACCGCACTGCAGCAGGTGATTGCGCAGATTGAGAAACAGTACGGCCGAGGCGCAATTATGCAGATGGATGAGCACAGTTACGCCAGAGTCGAGGCAATCTCCACAGGAGCACTGTCGCTGGACCTCGCTCTCGGCGGCAGGGGCATCCCGCGAGGCAGGGTTGCCGAGCTTTTCGGACCTGAGTCATCTGGAAAAACTACGCTGGCTCTTCACGTCATCGCCAATGCCCAGCGAGCAGGCGGCGTGGCCGCCTTTATCGATGCCGAGCACGCTCTCGACCCAATGTGGGCCAAACACATCGGCGTCGATGTCAGCAGCCTGCTTATCAGCCAGCCCGACAATGGTGAGCAGGCCCTCGAAATAGTCGATATGCTAATCAGGTCCAACTCCGTCGATGTTATCGTAGTTGATTCGGTGGCCGCACTTACGCCGCGCGCTGAAATCGAGGGCGAAATGGGCGACAGCCAGATGGCCTCGCAGGCCAGATTGATGAGCCATGCAATGAGAAAGCTGACCGCTGTTATCGGTAAAAGTAAAACCTCCCTGGTCTTTATCAATCAACTTCGGATGAAGATTGGCGTGATGTTCGGCAACCCCGAAACAACCCCCGGCGGCAAGGCATTAAAATTTTACAGCTCGGTTCGTATTGACTTAAGAAGGCTTGCGACCTTGAAAGATAATACCGGTGCAACCGGCAGCAGAATCAGGGCCAGAGTGGTCAAAAACAAAATAGCGCCGCCTTTCAGAGAAGCTGAATTCGACCTTATGTTCGATAAAGGAATAAGCTATGAAGCTGATTTGCTTGACTTGGGCGCTACCTGCAATGTGATTCAAAAGAGCGGCGCCTGGCTGAACTACGGCGACATCCGGCTCGGTCAGGGCAGAGAAAATGCAACACAGTACCTCGCTCAGAATAGAGACTTGTGTGAAGAGATAAAAAATAAAATCCTTGCTGCCAAAGGATTGGTGCAGGCCTGATACATAAGCCGATTTTAGGAAGCCAACAGGTGTTGACTGCAAAACAGATTCGAAATGGTTTTATAGATTTTTTCAAAGACCACAACCACATGTTCATCCCCAGTTCGCCGATAGTGCCTGTCGGCGATGACACTCTCCTTTTCGCTAATGCAGGGATGAACCAGTTTAAGGATATTTTCCTCGGGTTATCTTCGTCCGATTATCACAGGGTTGTCAACAGCCAGAAGTGTCTGCGGGTCAGCGGCAAGCACAACGACCTCGAAGAGGTCGGCAAAGATACCTATCACCATACCTTTTTTGAAATGTTAGGCAATTGGTCGTTTGACGATTACTTCAAGGCAGAGGCAATCGAATGGGCCTGGCAGCTTCTTACAAAAGTTTGGGGAATCGACCCCGACAGACTATGGGCGACCGTCTTCGCCGGTAGTGAAGACGAAGGCTTGCCAAAAGACAAGGAGGCGGAAAAACTCTGGATGAAGGTAACCTCGATACCTGCCGAGCGCGTCCTGGCCTTCGGCAAAAAGGACAATTTCTGGGAGATGGGCCAGACCGGCCCTTGTGGCCCCTGCAGCGAAATTCATATCGACCTCGGCCCAGACAGATGTGATATGAAAAATGTAAAAGGCCACATCTGCAGCGTCAACGCCGGCTGTGCCCGTTTCATCGAATTGTGGAATCTCGTATTTATACAATATAATCGCGGCGAAGACGGCAAACTTTCCTCTTTGGGCGCCAATTACGTCGACACAGGTGCAGGCCTCGAGCGAATCGCCGCCGTACTGCAGGATAAAAAAAGCAATTATGACACCGATTTGTTTATGCCGGTGATAGACCGCCTTGGTGATATCACCGGCCGCAAATACACATCAACTCTAAACAACACAAATGATAACGCCTTCAGGGTTATCGCCGACCATATACGGGCGCTGGTATTTGCGATAACTGATGGTGCGACGCCTTCCAATGAGGGCAGAGGCTACGTGGTTCGCCGCATACTTCGCCGCGCAGCACGCTTCGGCAGAGAGCTTGGTACGCACGAACCGTTTATGTATAAGCTCGTGCCGGTGGTTGTCGAATGTCTCGGCGATGCATTTGGTGAAATCGCTGAAAGAGCTGAGTCCGTTTCGACGGCAATCCAGTTGGAGGAGGAAAGTTTCGGCAGAACTCTCGATAGAGGCATCGAGTTGTTCGAAGAAGCTTATCATCAAGCAATTTATCGGGTATGTGTTCCAAGGACGGTGCCTTATGGATCACCTTCACTGAATTTAGAAGAAGAATCAAAGTTGGCCGTCAAGCACTGGGAAGAACGACATCCCACCATACAAACATGGCCAGGTTATCCCACGATCAGTGCTGAAGATGCCTTCAAACTCTACGACACCTACGGTTTCCCCATCGACCTTACCCAACTGATGGCGCAGGAACGCAGACTCAAAGTCGATACCGCTGGTTTTGAAGAACTGATGGACCAGCAGCGAGAGCGCGCAAGAGCAGCGCGGTACGTCTCGTTATCTGCATCGGGAGGAGGCAAGTCATCAGGATCGGCTAAGCTTACTGTTATTCCAGCAACGACAGATATGTATAAATATCAATCTGACTGGTGTGACAGCAAAATAGTCGGCTGGGTTGATATGGGAAATTTCAAAGACGAGGGTAGTATCAAAGTCGGAGACGAGGTTGGACTTGCTCTTAATCAAACGTGTTTCTACGCCGAGGCTGGTGGGCAGGTAGGTGACTGTGGTATCATTAAATCAGATAAAGGACGATTTGATGTACAGAACACCACAAAAATAGCTAATTGCGTGATTCACTGGGGTAAGGTTGCCGAAGGAACATTTAGTGTCGGTGATAAGGTAAAAGCAACTATCAGCAAAGACCGCGACGCCATAAAAAAGAATCACACTGCAACACATCTGCTTCAGTGGGCGTTGCAGCAGACACTCGGAAAATCAGTCGCTCAGCAGGGTAGTCTCGTCTGCCCGCAGTATCTGCGGTTCGATTTCACCTGGCCGAAGGCCCTGACGGCTGAACAGATAAAAAAAATTGAGGACCTCGTTAAAGAAAAAATCGCTGAAGATAAACCGGTCGTCTGTAGTGTCCTGCCGAGAGATGAGGCGGAAAAACTTGGTGCGATGGCCCTGTTCGGCGAAAAGTATGGAAGCAACGTCAGGGTCGTAGCGATTGGTGCAGAGAACGAAAGCCGATTGACCGAGGCCTTCAGTAAGGAATTTTGCGGCGGCACGCACGTCGAAAGAATCGGCTCGATCGGCGGCCTCAAAATAATCAAGGAAGAAAGTATATCAGCGGGGGTTAGGAGGATAACGGCATTGACAGGTAAAAATTTGACCGAATTTTTAGAGAAACGAAGTAAAATTATCGATGAGCTTTGCGAGATACTAAAGATACCGCCTGAAGAACTTACTGACAGAGTCGAAAAACTGATGAAAGAAAACAAAGAACTCGCCAAACAGCTCAAATCAGCTTCAAAGCAGACCGGCACAGACGTCTCTGCCGAGGCCAAAAAGCTTCTGGAAAACTGTGAAAAGTTCGGTGAAACGTCGGTGGTCATCGGCCGCTTATCGGCAGCCTCAGTCGAGCAGGCCCGTTCAGCCGTCGATATGCTCAAAAAGAAGGCAAAATCCGCAGCGATAGTGTTCGGTTTTGACGATGACGGAAAGGCAGCTTTACTGGCCGCTGTTACCGATGACCTGGTCAAAAAAGGTTTGAGCGCCGTCGATATCGTTAAGACAGTTGCGCCGATTATCGATGGCGGCGGCGGCGGCAGACCTCAAATGGCTCAGGCAGGCGGTAAAAATCTAAGAAAAATCAACGACGCCCTCGCAAAAGCTGCCGCAGCAATAAAAGAAAAGTTAGCAAACGCTTAATCATCTGCCTTCCTTCAAGCCACCGAAAGGCCAACGGAATGAAGGTACTTGAAGACCCTCAGTTAGAACGCAAACGCAAACTACCCTGGTTCATTGATATATTCTTATATCCCTTAAGCATTTCGGGCATCATTAACCTGATAATATTTTTGTGCGCCCCAATTCTTATCAATCTGATACACCGCTTTATTTTGAACTATATTTGGCTGGTTGGCGGTTTTATGGCTGTGATACTTTATCTGCTTTTTGTCGGCTATGTATTATACTATTTATCCTGGTGTGTGGTTGACAGCGCAAAAGGCGGCCTCCGCGCACCGGATATTACAATCTATGATACACCTGATAAAGCTGAGCTTTTGTCGCAATTGTTTCTTGTACTGGGCAGTGTGGCTGTCTGCTTTTGCCCGGCGTCGGTATATTATATCTTCACGGAACGAACGGATTTATTATTTTGGCTGCTGTTGGCATATGGCATTTTCTTTCTTCCGATGGTGCTGTTAAGAGCGATTATGTTTGATACGGTCGACGCGCTGAATCCGATATTGATTGTTGGTTCGATATTCAAGGCGTTTCTGCCATACTGTGGGCTGATTTTGATTTTTTGTGTCTTTACTGTAGTGCTCCGCCCGTTCATATCTAATTTGCCAAAACCGGAAAGCTTCATCGCAACCATCAATTATCTCGACATAGTGTTAAGCTACCAGTCAGGTGCCGCCCTTTTCTGTCGAAAGGTAGCTTTAATTTACCTTGCAATGATTGCTGCACATCTGCTGGGCAGGTTTTACTGGTGGAATAAAGACAAGCTCGACTGGTGATTGTAGTTCCCCGCGGTTTAATCCTCTTGTCGGATTTTCACGCTTCTCGCGTGAGCGTCGAGCCCCTCGGCCTCCGCCAACCGAATAATATCTTCAGCACTTTCAGCTAATTTCTTTCTATCGTATTCGATGATACTTATAGACTTGATGAAATCATTGCTTGTCAGAGCACTTGAGAACATAGCAGTCCGCGCCGTAGGCAATGTATGACTTGGTCCCGCCCAATAATCTCCTACAGCCACAGGACTGCAGTCTCCAATGAATATAGCGCCAGCATTTTCAATTTTTTGGGCGATTTCCCTGCTTTCATCGCCGCATTGAATTTCCAAATGCTCGCTGGCAAAATCGTTTGCCGAAGCAATAATGTCTAACATATTTTTGAAAACAAAAATTCCACTGAGATTCCTCAGACATTCGGTCGTTTCCTTTGCCCTGCTTATTTGATTTACCTGCTTCTTGAGTTCAACAAGAACTTTTTCCGCAAGATGTTGTGAATCCGTGAATACAACCGCACTTCCCGGTGCGTGCTCCACTTGGCTTAGCATATCGGCAGCTACCCAAGCAGGGTTTGCCTTATCATTTGCTATTATCAATACTTCACTTGGCCCTGCTATTGAATCAATACCAACCGTCCCAAACATCAATTGCTTTGCTGTTTGTACCCACTGATTACCCGGCCCCACGATTTTATCAACAGAAGTAATAATTTGTGTCCCAAATGCTAAAGCTGCGACCGCTTGCACGCCACCAATGCGATAAACTTCATCAATCCCAAGTTCAAAACAAACGGCCAATGTTACCGGATGAATGCTGCCTTTATATCTCGGTGGCGAGACTACAACTATCTCTTTCACTCCTGCGACCTGCGCAGGAACTGCACACATTACTACAGTAGATGGCAAAGGAGCCGATGCCCCCGGAACACAAATACCGACCCTCTTTATAGGTGTGTACTTTATCCCCGGATGCTGGTTCGCCTTTTTGCTGGCTATAAAGATTTTTTCCTGATACTTACGAACATTTTCAATTGCTTGACGAATCGACCGCAAAAGGTTCTTGTTGGTCTCGTGGTGTGATCTCTCTAAATCCTGTTTGTTGACCCGGAACTGCTCAGGTGCAAGCTCAACATCATCAAACTCTTCAGTATACTTCGCAACAGCCTTATCACCCTCATCCTGAATTTCTACAATAATTTTTTCCAATTTCCTAATTTCTTTTTTGTTTCCAAGATTAAATATCGCCGCCTCAGATAACTTGTTGCGAAGTTCGATCAACTTCTCGCTGAAGTTTGGTTGTTTATAGAGAATTAGAATTTGGTCAAGTTTGTCGCTCATGGTTTTTCTTTATTTTTCTCCCTCTGTGTGCTCTGCGTCCTCTGTGGCAAAATTTACCCTCAAAAGTTGCCGTAGTTATAGACCCTTGCCGCCCGCTGCAAAAGCAGATAGTACTGGCCCTTGTACATTGTTACAACGCCTGCCACCTTGAATCGCACCTGCTCCGCCTCGACCGCCTGTTGTCTCTGCGCCCGCTCCAAAATCTCACACGGCAAAAGTTGAATCTGGATTGTCCCGACATTTCGGCCGAGAGCATCGGAAGCAAAAAAACCATATCTATCCGCTGTAGCCTCGGCGAAGGCGGACCGCGATTTGTTCATCGCCTGTTGCGTTTTTCCTTGTACACTCGACAGGATAAAACCCGTCCGGTCGGCAAGAATAGAGTCCTCCTCCAGTTTCAGCCCCTTGCTTAACTGCTCGAAGTGGATGATTTTACGGCTCTGCAGCTTCGCTATTATCTCCTCCGGCATCGCCAGCTCATCGTTAGTCTCGTTGATTTTGATTTCGACTTCCTGTTGCGACCCTGGCGTTGTCGCCGGCTTCGGTTTACTCACTTCACTGATAGGCAAAAAATAGTCCGCGAATATATAGTTCTTCCCCCCGTGTTTTGTCACTTTACCCCAGAGTCTGTAACCCACATCAGGGTGCTGTTGCAGGTTGACGACCATCTTTTCCAAGGCCGCCGAAGGCAATATCTCGAACCTTGTCCCAGCCTTGATTTGGCCTAATCGGTTGCTCACGTCCGCGTCGAATTTGAAGAACCACCTGTCGGTCCCCTCTTCGCCCGCCAGCTTACCGTCGACTCCCATTAAACTATAGCCGTCAGGCACCGGCAACCCGTCGGCTGCAGCCGTACTTGCCGCACCAACAATCAGAATAACCGCCAGAATTGTTGTTATCGAGTCCTTAAGCATCACGGATTTGCTCCGCAAAATTCTTACAGAAAAAATCTTAATCATTGCTTACCAGAAAATCCACTATTCTTTCCGGCTTATCAGCAAACTGCACGAATCGTTTGCTGTCAGGCTCATCAGCCGAGACCAAATCAACTAACGGCTTCCAGAATTTGCCCACGAGTATAATGGGTTTGTTCCGGTTTAGAAAGCCTTTGTTTTTTAATTCCCAGACCTTTGCCAGTTCCAGTAGCGTCCCAGTTCCGCCGGGCAGCACCACATACGCCTGTCCCAGCTTTATCAGCGTATCTAACCGTTCATCGAGAGAGCCGGTAACAATTTCCCGGCTGATGTATTCATTAGCCAAAGCCCCTCCGAAAGCCGAGCACGTAACGCCAATGGTCTTGCCCCCCGCTTCTGTTGCCCCTTTAGCGGCAGCCAGCATTGTGCCGGCGTATCCACCGTTTGCGATGACAAAACCGGCCTCAGCCAACAGTTTGCCGATTCTATATGCCAGCTCGTAAGCCGAATCACCGGGTCCCGCCTTAGCCGTGCCGAAAATACTTACTATCTTTTCACGCATTCGCCTTCTTACGCGTATAACTAAGAAGCCCCGCCGAAAGCAAAACCTCTCTGTCTCTGCTGGAAAGATTTAATCCCCCGACAAATTCGTATCTACCGCTACCTTCAATGACCCTGACCTTATCAGCATCTTTTATTGCTTCAAGCAGATTATCGATTTGTAGCATATCGCCGGTTTCGACTTTGTCGTAATCGACGGCGTCGGCGAATTCTATTGGCACTATGCAGAAGTTAATCAGATTGGCCTTATGTATTCGTTCGATGCTTTTTGCAATCACCATTCGCACACCAAGATACATCGGACAAAGTGCTGCATGCTCCCGGCTGGAGCCTTGACCATAACTTTCTCCAGCCACAACAACCCCGCCAATGCCTTTCTTCTTCAGCTCGAGCGCCCTTTGAGCGAAAGTCTCCTCGCCTTGCTTGTTAAAGCAGTTAAACACGTATTTTGAGTACTCCGGCACATTTGAGCGGTACTTCAAAAATACTCCTGCCGGCATAATATGGTCGGTCGTTATCTTATCGCCGCATTTTATGAGCACTTTGCCCTGCAGTTTATTCGGCAGCTTCTGCGGAGCTTCCGGCACAACTATTGTGGCCCCCCGCAGAACTCGCACTTTTTTAGCCTCTTTTTCAGCCAGCGGTTTTTCTATCATACTATCGTCGATGATAAATTCCCCGGGCAATTCAACTTTTGGATATTCAATCCCAAATAATTTTGGCAAGTCGCGGGGGTCGGTGATTTCCCCTGTAAGGGCAGAAGCAACCGCTGTCTCGGGACTGACTAAATAAACCTTGTCGCCGGCTGTCCCGCTTCGGCCGAGAAAATTCCTGTTAAATGTCCGTAGGCTCACTACCTCGTCAGCCGGTGAAAGACCCTGACCGATGCACGGCCCGCAGGCCGATTCTAAAATCCTCGCACCGGCTGCAACCATATCCGCAAGCGCACCATTTTTCGCCAGCATATTCAGAACTTCTCTGCTGCCCGGTGCAATTGCGAATTCGACCATCTTATTTATGTGTCTTTTCTTTAATACACTCGCGACCATCATCAAATCAGCAAAGCTCGAGTTCGTACAGCTTCCTATTATCACCTGTCTTGTCTCCGCGCCTGCAATCTCGGCGACAGCCTTGACATTGTCGGGCGAAGACGGGCACGCCGCCATCGGCTCGACTCCTCCCAGATTTATCTCGATGCTGCGGTCATATTGGGCGTCTTTATCAGCCGCTAATGGTTGATAATCTTTTTCTCGTCTCTGGGCGGCAAGAAATTTCCTCGTTTGCTCATCGCTGCCGAATATGCTCGTTGTAACCCCTAACTCAGCTCCCATATTTGTTATCGTTGCCCGCTGCGGCACAGAAAGCGTGGAAGCGCCGTCACCGAAGTATTCGACCGCCCAGCCGACGTTGCCTTTTGTCGAAAGTTGACCGAGCAGTTTGAGGATAACGTCCTTCGCCGCAACCCAGTCTCGCAGCCGCCCCCTTAGCTTAACGCCCAGGACCTTCGGACAATTCAGATAAAACGCCCCCCCTGCCATAGCCGCTGCTGCATCGAGGCCGCCGGCCCCGATGGCAAGCATCCCTATCCCGCCAGCCGTCGGCGTATGCGAATCACTGCCCAGAAGGGTTGCCCCGGGTCTGCCGAATCGTTCAAGATGGACCTGATGGCAGATGCCGTTGCCGGCACGCGAATGATAAACGCCCGATTTGGCTGCTATTGTTTGCAGGTACAAATGGTCGTTGTGGCTCTCCGGGCCAAACTGACTCATATTATGGTCGATGTAGCTGACCGACAACTCTGTTTTAACCCTTCCATCACCCATCGATTCGAACAGCAGAAACGCCGTCGTCCCGGTCGCGTCCTGAGTAAGTGTCTGGTCAATCCGGATGCCGATAGTCTCGCCGGCGGTAAGTTTGCCCTCGACGAGGTGCTGTGACAGTATCTTGTATAAGAGTGTCTGACCCAACTTCAGTTCCCTCGTATTTGCCGTATCGGCCGACAATCTAACATAAATGCCGGCCGAAGACAAACCCGATTTTGTCCCGACATTATAGGGCTGCTGTGAGTGCTGGGCCTGATTCCTGAACGGAGGGTTCCCCTTTCAGCAATAAAAAAGGCGGCCTTGTGCTTACCCGCACAAGGCCGCCTTGCTAATCCGAGCCAAACTATCAGATAGTTTAGCACCAGCTTGGCGTCGCCTTTGAGCCGCTCATTACGGCGGGCCCTGCGCCGTGGCCTGAAACTCGTTCACGAGAAACGAATCCGCCTCGGCCTTCGGCCCTACTGAACTATTTCCTGTCGTCATGGGGGTACCACCACCTCTATATATCGCACCGAGCTGCATTTGTTCGGGGGTTGGCACAGGCGGACTGCCCGTGGCATTCCACATCTTATAGATATTGTCATTCGAAATGCCGCAGTTGGGTAATAGCTGGAATCTCGTACTGATATCAGCATACAAAACATTTTGACCTTCTCGCTGGTGGGCCGCTGCATTACTGGTCTTGTCTTTATCGATGTACTTGGAGGTTGCAGTATCCCATGTCGGAGAGCTTTCACCTGATACCATACCATCAACATATCCTCCCGCGGTCGCATCGACGGAACCCTGGGCATTTTTATCAAGATAGGGATTTCTGTCTGCGGCCACCGCCATCGACGGGTTGCTCGTTGTGCCTGCCGGATAAGACGCTCCAGTAGTCGTCGGCCAGTTGAACGGCATTTGATAGGAGTAGCTGTTATGTCTCCCCGGTCCCCTGCCGAAATCCCAGGCGTCTACGTCCTCATTAATACCTGCTGGGGGTGCTGGGGGATTGTAGTCAGACAGTTTAAATGCCTCCGCTCCGATGTCGCCTTTGCAGATAAACTGCTTGACCCCCACATCCGCGTACTTTACCAGAAGATACCAGCACGAACCGATTGTCGGGTTGACTCCGCTGAAGGCCGCTGCTTCTGTTGCTGCGTACCAGTTCGGCGCAGGTATAAAGCCCGTTGTGCTCCATACCTTACTTCTGCCGCCTGCACGTGGGAAGTCGCCTGAATTATCTTGTGCGTACAGCACCATCGCTTTGCCGAGGCCCGACAAATTCGTCCCGCAGGCCATACGGTAGGCCAATTGCCTTACCTTGGCCAGTGCGGGCATCAAAATGCCCATCAGCAACGCTATGATCGCTATCACGACCAATAGCTCAACCAGTGTAAAACCTTTCCTTCTCTTTCTCATTGTTTTCCTCATTGTCTTTCTCCTTTCAAACTATCGAGATTCGCTCAGCCAGCCGTTCTCAGGGCCGCTTATAGTTATTTTCTATAAATGCAACCAAATCGTTACCGCCTTCCACACAAAGGCAATTACTTTTTGCGAATCTCTTCGACTTAATGTTTTCACCTGAAAACGGTCGGTTCAAATTCATCTTACTTAACGGTTCACCCACAGACTTTGTTGAGCTTGCTTTTTTCCGCCGGTTTAACACCGCTGTTATATCCTAAAGTCCGGTAGAAAAACAACGCTTTTGGCAGGTAGGTTTGGGATATGAATAAGAGCGAGAATTTATGATGACATTCTAATATATTATATTTTTGACCTACCTGTATATCTTTCTAATTTAATCTTACTCCGCAGCACCTCTATTGTCAAGGAAAATTCGTCAAATTTTTCCGACTTCTTGAAAATTTCTGCGATTTGTTTAATATCTCTTTTCTTTACTGCTGGAAGTCGAAGGATAAATCCTGAGCGAACCTGTCTCGAGCAGGGTCGAGGGAGTCGAAGGAATGACCCACAAGGACCTTGAAAACGCCAAAAAACTGCTGAAAAAGCACGGCCAGAGCCATCTTTTGGCGTTTTGGGACCGATTAAACGCCTCTCAAAGGCAGGCTCTGCTGGCCCAAATTCGGCTGCTCAATCTCGCCAGAATAGACGACTGGGTGGCAAAATACGTCAAAAAACAAAGGTTTTCCACAATACCAGCCGATTTCGAACCTGCCCCCTACTATGGCGTCAGCCCCGCCGACACCCGGCAAAAACGCAAATACGCCGCAGCAATTGACTTAGGCAGACAATTAATATCTGCCGCCAAAGTCGCCGCCTTTGTTGTCGCTGGCGGCCAGGGAACACGTCTCGGTTTCACAGGCCCTAAGGGTGATTTTCCCGTCAGCCCTGTTAAAAACAAAACCCTCTTCCAAATCTTCGCAGAAACCATCACCGCCGTCTCGAAAAAATACAACGCCGTTTGTCCCTGGTACATTATGACCAGCCCGCTCAACGACGCCCAGACAAAAGAGATTTTCCGCTCCAATGATTACTATGGCCTGAATGAAAAGGACGTCTTTATATTTCAGCAGGGAACACTCCCTAATTTCAGTTTTGATGGCAAAATCCTGCTCGCAGACGAAGCAAATATCGCCTGCTCGCCAGATGGCCACGGCGGAAGCTTAAGAGCTCTTTCCGAAAGCGGTGCCATCTCGGATATGAAAAATCGCGGCATAGAGCTGATAAGTTATTTCCAGGTTGACAACCCCCTCGTAAATATCTTTGACCCGCTGTTTATCGGCCTGCACGTCCTCGATAAGGCCGAGATGTCTTCGAAGGCCGTGATAAAAACCGACCCAAAGGAAAAAGTCGGCAACTTCTGTCTTGTTGATGGCAGGGTAACCGTTATCGAATACAGTGATTTACCGGACAGCCAAGCCGAGAAACGCGAAGCCGATGGCTCACTCGTGTTTGAGTTAGGCAGTATCGCAATACACATTATCAGCACTTCTTTTGTGGAGAAACTGAACGCCGAAGGTTCTTCTCTGCCGCTGCATAGGGCCGTCAAAAAAATCCCCCACATCGACTCTCGCGGAAACCATATCGAGCCAGCTGAGCCTAACGCAGTAAAGCTGGAAAGTTTCATCTTTGATGCCCTTCCGTTGGCCTCAAATTCGATAATCCTGCAGACGCTCCGCAATGAGGAATTTGCTCCGGTAAAAAATGAAACCGGCTCAGACAGCATCGAAACCGCAAGAGAGTTAATGATTGCTCGCGCCGCCTCTTGGCTTGAATCTGCCGGCGTAGCCATCCCGAGGAAAGCCGATGGCTCATCGGACGCTGTTATCGAAATTGCCCCCACTTTCGCCCTCGACAGAGATGACGTCAAAGCAAAGCTTCACAAAATCCCCCCCATCAAACCCAAAGACAAACTTTATCTTACTTAGCCCCCCGGCCTGCCGGGGGGTCAAAATCGCCAATCTCAAATCATAAATCGAAAATCTTAAATTGAAAATACCGTCCTCCGTCGTCTGTCTTCTGTCACCTGCGTTTAAACAAAAAAAGGCCCGACAGCTTTTTCTGCCGGGCCTTATGATTTTTTTTCTAATAATCCAAAACGATATTAGTTTATCTATTCTTGATTGGGCTGGTGTTTTCTCATTCTCTCGCCGCCTTAGTCGCTGCGATTTCTGCCTTTACCGCCACGGAATCTCGGACCGTTGCCGGGCTGATTTGCATCGTCTGGGGATTTGTTCATCCGATTCATCATCTCTTGTTGTCTCTCCTGTATCTGCTTCTGTTCCGTTTGCAGTCTGTCAATCATCTTATCCAGCGCCGCAACTGTTTTAGTTGCATTTTCACTTTGTGCGGTCTCGCGAATCTGTCTCAACTCTTCCAGCTGTTTTTCCGTACGCTCTGTTCTTTTGGCCATCATTTCCTGTGGATTCCGCCTTTGCTCCTTAGGCTGGTTTGGGTCTTGCAGCTGGTTTGGGTCTTGCTGATGCCATCCTTGGTTGTGCATCTGTCCCCCTTGCTGTTTCTGATTTTTCGCAAAAGCCGCAATGTTTATTGAGATAATCAAAGCCAGGGACATTAATAATGCGAGTTTTGGTTTCATGATTTGACTCCTTAAAAAATAGGTTAATATTTTCAGTTTCCGCATAAAGACGCTGATTCTCACTCAGTTATTGCATAGAAATTCCAACTCTTGCTTTTTTTCATAGTGCCTCTTCGCGGCCTTCGGCAGCACCAGCTTGCTTCGGCGAAGGCAAAACACCAAAGCCGAACACTCTCTCTCCATGCCTTATTAAAATGCTCGTAGTCCTTTCGATTAATCAAAAGGACTATGGCACTACCTACCGAGTTAGCGAAGGCCGAGCCATTCTCCGCGTAATCCGCGTCTAAAAAATTTCTCTGACTATATACGATATATGCAATACGAAGCAAGCTGCGCAACCGCGTTAATCCTTGATTTTTGATTTGTATTTTTTATCTTTTCTTTTTGATTTTTAATTTTCTCCCGCGGCCTCCGGCAGCACATCGTCCTGAGCTTGCCTACCCTGAGCATCGTCGAAGGGTCGAAGGAACAGCGAACGAACCAAAAACCTCAAAACCCCTCTGCGTTCTCGGCATTCCCCGCGGTAAAAAAATCTGTGTGAATCTGTGTTAATCCATGTCTAAAAAAATCGTGTTTATTTGTGTCTATTCGTGGTTAATTTCTCTGCGAACTCCGCGTCCTCCGCGGTTAATCTTTCTATGAACAATGAACTACGAACTATGAACCAAAAATACTCGCGCGTTTGGTGCGAAAAATCTCTCTGTTCTACTCGCGCGTTTGATGCGAAAAACCTCTCTGTGGCTAATGAAAATTCAATCATTTGCGCGAGGGTCTGGCGCAACCAAATGCGCAAGCTGCAGCGAAGCAAAATTCTTGGGACGCAGACTCAAAATTCAAAATTTAAAATTCAAAATTTCGCGAATCGTTCGCTTCGAACAATTCGCGCGAGGGGGTACTTCAATCAGTGCTCAAAACAGGTTCAAAACGGTACAATTTTTGTTAATTTTTGTCATTTTTTGTAAATTTTTGTAAATTTTTGTAAATTTCTTGCATTTTTTTTCTTCAACAAGCGCGTTTGATGCGAACTTTTATCTTGCCTACTTTACCCAACCGTTACACCTTAACACCCCCCAGCCTTCAATTTCCCCCTCACGCAGGGACTTAACGCCCCCGCTTAAAACTCCATATCCCCCATCGCCGCCTGCCGCCATATCACGAAATCTTTTTCTGTCCACAATATCTACTGTCTCACATTCAGCATCTGCCCTCCGCTTCCCTGTCCTGAGCAAATTTATACTGAGCGGAGTCGAAGTAGTCGAAGTAGTCGAAGAGATGCCTCGGTGTAGCCCTCAGGCGAAGCCGGGTCCTCCGTCTTCTGTCGTCTGTCTTCTGTCGTCTGTCCTCTGTCGTCTGTTCCCTAATCTCTAATTCGCCAATTCTCTAATCGCCTGCTCCTCGCCCCCTCTACCACCCTTCTACATCCTACCTCCTTACCCTGTCCCTTCCTCACTTGCCTTAAATCTTCTTCTATCCACAATATCTACTATATCACACCCGGCATCCGCCATCCGCTTGCCTCGGCGTAGCTTTCTCGTCTCAGCGTAGGCGCCAAACCGTAGCCGGATAGGCGAAGCCGGGTCCCCCGTCTTCTGTCGTCTGTCTTCTGTCGTCTGTCCTCTGTCGTCTGTTCCCTAATCTCTAATTCGTTAATTCTCTAATTCACTAATCTCTTGTCCCCCTACCCCCCTATCCCCTCCCCCTCTGCTCGCCCCCCAATGCCGCTAAATCTTTTTCTGTCCACAATATCCACTGAATCATCTGATGTCCTGATGACCTGATAGCATAATACCCCTTCTTTCTTCTGCAAATTGTCAATAGTACATAATAAATTGATTCTGCCCGCCGTTCTCTACCTTCCGTTAACCGCTGCAGGTCTTGTCCAACATCTCGATGGCGACCTGTGCAACTTTTTGCGATGCGCTGCCAAATCCGGCGGAGGCGGAAACTGCCAAAGTGATGAGCTCGCCGCTGAGTTGAGATAATTTGTTTCTGTCGCTTAAAAACCCCTCAATAGCTTCAACAATTGGGCCAATCGAAGAAAAATACGGCATAAATTCCGGCACCAGCTCTCTGTTTGCGAGGATATTCACAAGCGAAAGATATTTTGTCTTTAGAAGCCATCGCCCAAACAGAAACCACAAAATCCTGCTGGACTGGTACATTATCACCATAGGGCAACCCGCCGCAGCGACCTGCAAAGTAGCACTGCCGCTGGCTACAATCGCAAAGTCGCACTCCCCAGCGGTACTGCTAACCGAGCCGACAGTATAGCGACACCCAACACCGGGAAGCTGGGTCTTTTTGAGAAGCTGCTCTTTTTCGCAATCGGCAGCCACGGTGGTAAAGACAGCCTGCGGATATTTCTGCTTTAACTGCAGTGCAATATTCTGCATCGGGACCCATAGCGAATCAATTTCAGCGGCTCGCGAGCCGGGCATAATGGCAAATCTGGTGTTTCTCGGTTGAAAACCTGCGTAGTTTCTTTTCTCGGCTGAGGTAATATTCAGTCCGTCGAGCAGTGGGTTGCCGACATAAACTGCATCGATGCCTTTCTCGGCAAACCAGTCCTGCTCGAAGGGCAGTATGCAACAGAGTTTATCACAATATTTTCTGAGCTTAGTTATTCGCCAGCCGCCCCATGCCCATAGCTGGGGGGCGACATAGAAAAGGGTTTTTATGCCGAGCTTTTTGGCGGCTTTTGCGATGTGAAAATTAAAAGCCGGCGAGTCACAGACTACTACCAAATCAACCTTAGTGCTTTTCAAATAATGGGTTATGCGCCGTACAAGATTGTAAAAAGTAATTACGTGGCGAAATGCGTTGTAAATCATAGCGGCTTTTCCGACGGTGACTTCGAGGATTCGACAGCCGGCCTGCGCCATCTTTGGGCCGCCTACGCCGACAAAGTCAATGTCGTAAGTTGTTTGTTTTAATGCGGTTATGAGAGAGGCGCAGTGGACGTCGGCACTCGGCTCGGCGGCACTTATAAACACACGATATGTTCTATCCGACTCGGGCATATTCGCTTAAGTCGCTTTATTACCAAGATTTGTCGCAAAGAGCAACCAGATAATTTAAGATTTGCTGCGGCCGCGAATGAAATTTCGCATCAAATGCGCTTGTTGAAGAAAAAAATTGCAAGAAATTTACAAAAATTAACAAAAATTAACAAAAAATGACAAAAATTAGCAAAAATTGCACCGTTTTGAGCCTGCTCTGGACAGTGATTGAAGTACCCCCTCGCGCATTTGATTGAAATCTTAACTCCGCCAGTTGGCGGAGTAGTTCATAGTTGGTAGTTCGTGGTTCATAGAAAAGTTCAGGCATAAATTGCCTAAGTTAACACAGATTTTTTGATATTGACAAGATAAAGGGGGAAATATTTGAGTACGTTGATTCCAGAATAAAGCAGGGATAACAATTCTGCTGGCTTAACGTTCTCCCCCTCCTCGATGTCCTCCGTGGCGAAAACGATGTGGAGGCGGGGGAATCATCTCCGGTGGGACATCGAGTTTGATGGAGCCTCCCTGGATTGAGAGGGCCTTTCCGTTGACCAGAGCGTCGGCAATTTTTTTGTGTGCGGATTCGAGGATTCTGCCGAAGGTCTGTCGTGAAATGTTCATTTTCTCTGCGGCTTGTTCCTGATACAAACCCTGCAGGTCGGCTAATCGGATTGCTTCGAGCTCATCGACTGTTAATGTAATGTGCTGCAATACCGACAAGGGTATCCCTCGGGGTTTGTAGAAGGTGACCTGCGGCATGCAGCCAACGCGTCGGCAATGTATTGGTCTTGGCATATCAGAGTCTCTTTTATTTGTTAACGAGAACGCAACGCAGCTTTATAGTAAAGCTGGTTACGTTTTGTTGTAGCTTCGATTTTACCTTCGGAACACAATTCTTGTACATATTTAACAACTTCGTTTCGATGCAGGCCGATGCCTGCGGCAATATCTTCCAATGTGCAAGGACGACGTTTCAAAAGCGCCAGCACATCCTCGCGTCGGGCAAGAAAATCCTGCTGTTTATGAACACCACTGTAGTCGGCGATAACTTCAGCATTCTTATACAACTGTTTAGCGATAGCTTCTAACTGTTTTTGCGGGGCCGGTTCTGCAAAATCTTCAGCGGGGGGCCGAGTAACTGTATTTACCTGTACCTTATCAGGACATATATTGCTTATATACGCCTTTAGCCTTTTGATTTCTGCATCCAGGGTGGTTACACCAGCCAGAATGAAGACTTCGAGCCAATAATTACCCTTGTATTCATTGCGGAATTTTACCAGTCCTTCCAACATTTTGCTAAAAGTTATATCCCTGTGGGGCCTGTTAACATACTGAAATGTCCGATTACTTCCCGCATCAAGAGATGGGATAACCAAATCTGCAAGCTTTAAGGCTCTTCTTATCTCCGGCAGCCACAATAACGAGCCATTTGTAAGAACTGCTACGGGGATATCGGTAATGCCCTTGATCTTGGAAATAAGCTCCTCCAGGGGTGAAAAAAGCGTTGGTTCGCCGGAACCTGATAAGGTTATGTAATCAGGATTGGAGTTAAGTTTTCCCTTGAGTTGCTTTATAACAGCATCAATCGGTACCCATTCTTTTCTTTGCATTGTCTTGTTGGTTGTCCTTCCGAGCTGACAGTAGATACAATCATATGTGCACGTTTTGAATGGGACTATATCAACACCCAGAGAACGTCCTAATCTTCTTGAAGGAACAGGACCAAATATATATTCCGCACTCATAAAAATCTCCGGTATAGTTTTAGTCAAACAAAAACACTGTCATCGCAACGGTTGTTGTCCAGAGATCTTTTTGTCCCCTTGCAGTCTGAGTGATATTTGACGTTCTAATAATTAAACCGCTGGTTTTATAGACCTGTTCTTTCTCAGACCATGCCTGATTTGGGTCTACCTCAAGACCGAGTGTTGTGCCAAGCATATCGGCGGCCAAATCCTCGGCCATATCGGCGGCTTCTTTTTCGTTCATCCCTTGGCCGTGAACTTCGCTGATGTATCCCCAGTTGTTCTGGTCTTTGGGAACAGCGATACCTATTGATGATGCAATTAAGCGGCTATGTTCGTTTGTCTCTGCTCGTGCCATTACGCAGTAAGATATCTGTCCTGGAATTAATTGAATCAAGCCGTTTTCGCGACTGATAATTCTGCACCTTGGCGGGAGTATCGAAGATACCTGAACAAGGTTCTGCTGTGCCACACCTGCCTGCCTTAATGCTTCTTCAAATGACTTTAGCTTATATTTGTGCCGGCCAACTCCCTTTGTCAGAAAAACCATCTTTGGAATAAGGCCATCCATATTAACCTCCAATTTCGCGCTCTAAAATATAATTGTTCGCATATTCGGTCGGTTCATCCCGAATAATGCACCTTAAATTTTTCAAAAACAAATATCCGGATTGTTGTGATAGCATATGCATTTATCAGAAAAGCTTTCTCGAAGACACTCTATAGCTTCTAAACCTGTGCAATGTAATGGGATAATTTTTTCGATGTCATATTTTTTAAAAGCCTCAATTGTACGTTCCATTCTGTCTTTGCTTGCATTGACAAGATGCAGCCCGCCTATAACAGCGCAGATTTTACTTTGATTTGACAATTGATAGACGTAATCCAGCGTATTAACGACACCCGCATGAGCACAACCGAAAACAACAATTAGTCCCTTAGGTGATTCGATAAATAACGCCTGATCATCTAGCAGATTGTCAGGTATCCGGCAGGTTTCATCGAGAAAAAAGGCTTCTTCAACGTCCTCGAAGCTGTTCTTGCGGGGAGTTTGACCCGTCACTGTAATCCCGTTACAAATTTGCAAGGGTCTTTCAGTCCAGACAACATTATGGCCTTTCAGAGCTTTTACTGCTGTTGCCGGCATACCAATCGGTTTTACTTGAAGGTCTTTTCTGCTAAAACGTTTTTGAATTGCGGCCGGATGTGCATAGACGGTCAGTGTGGGAGCGATTTCAAGCACAGCAGATAGGCCGCCTGTATGGTCATAATGGCCGTGACTTAATACGATTGCATCAGTCTTGATTAAATCGATACCAAGTTTTTTTGCATTTTTCAAAAGCAAGTTGCTTTGTCCTGTATCAAAAAGAATTCGTTTCTCTTTGTATTCAATCCACAATGACAGACCGTGTTCAGTTAATAAACCCGATTTTGATGCGGTGTTATCAACTAAAATTGTTATGCGGATGTCTGAGTCAATGGTCACAGATATTTTCTCCGGCCTGAAGTGTTTTATCGAGATAAGCCGATATCAGATTTTCTGGCGTCTCAACAGGAGCGCCCACAACCACCTTGATTTGATTCTGCGTGAATAACTGCTGTGCTCTTTGCCCCATTCCGCCGGTAATAACTAATTCAACATGCAAACCTGCCAGCCAAGCAGGCAGAACACCCGGCTCATGGGCGGGCGGGAGCACTAATTCCTGGCTCTTGATACTCCTGCTTTCACTGTCAACATCAATAATGGCAAACTGCTCACAATGACCGAAGTGCTGCGATAATTTGCCGTCTGTTAATGGTATTGCGATTCTCATTTTGTAATCTCCTTTTCTTTTAAAAACAAAACATTCCTATCAATCCACAAATAATAAGCAAATAAACGGGATTTAATTTCTTAAACTTCATGAAGGCAATAAATGCCGCCAAGGAAAGTAAATAGGGACGGAAATCATGAAAGCCGCCGGCAGCCATTAAATAAGCTGCCCGCATAAGAAGCACAAGCACGACCACCATTACGGCGCTTAAAAATCTTCGATAAATTTTATTTTCCCCTAGTCTCACAACTGCTATAGCAACAAAAAGCATAACAAGAAACGGCAAGAAATCATACCCTATAGTAGCCACAAGTGCCCCCGGGAATCCTGCAAGCCGATGGCCAATAAATGTAGATAGATTCATTCCTATAGGCCCTGGAGTAGTTTCAGCGATAGAAACCATATATAGAAAATCCTGCTCGCTAATCCAGTGCAGATTTTCCACAATCTCCTTATGTAAAATCGGGAATATTGCGTTGCCTCCGCCAAAGGCAATAACTCCAATCTTACAGAATTCCAAGAAAATCCTTAAAAGTAACATCTCAGTCTCCCTTGCCTAAAAGAATCCCTGATACTGCGCCGATTATCACTATATAAATAGGGTTTACGTGAAAAACAAACATAAGCGCGAAGGAAAATAAAAGAAGAAGAATCTTAAAAGTATCGAACTTCGTCTTCTTGAACATCTTCAAGGTTATCCCGCTAACCTCACCCACTACTCCGGCTAATATGCCGAGCATAAGTTTCTTGACAAGCACGAATTCTATAAATTTTCCATAAAGTATAGCAATTAAGGTGATAACTGTAAGCGGCGGAATTGTAATGGCAATGCAGGAAAATAGCGCGCCAAAAAATTTAGCAATTTTATATCCTGTAAATGTAGCCATATTAATCATCAGTGAGCCAGGTAAAATCTGCGCGATAGAAAAAATTTCCGTAAATTCTTTTTCATTCAGATATTTTTTCTTCTCCACCAAAACCCTTTCCAAGACGGGAACCATAGCAATACCACCGCCTACCGTAAAGATAGCGACGTAAAAAAATATGAAAAATAGTTCCAGAATAACTTTTAATGAATTTTTTGTTTTCAATTGTTTCCCATTCTATCTGCTTTATTTCAGAAGCACATCATGCACAAATAAAAATAACGCTACTGCCCAGAGCACAACGCCAAAGACAACACGCACTCCTTTGGGTTTCAATTTTTCAGCCATAACGTGAGAGCCGAGTTCGCTGCCTAAAAACACACTAACTACACAAGCAAGCCAGATAGCCCAATCGGGTCGAGCTGTCATAGCCAAATGAGAAATAAAGCTTGAAATACCCGAACAGGTAACCACAAATGCTGAGGTAGCAGCAGCTATTTTTGCTTCAAGGCCGGCTACATAAAGCATTGGCACAACAAAAGAACCGCCGCCTCGGCCGATAAGTCCGGCAATAAATCCCAAAATACTTCCTCCGGACAACCCAATAAAGAGCCGTTTCCTTGAAGATATCTTTCCTTGTTTTGGTTTCCAACCGGAAAGCATAAGTGTAGCTGCGGTAGCTGTAAAAATTGCAAAGAAGGCAATAAGCGGCTTGGTAGGAAACTGAGTATTGAACCATGCTCCAAAGGGCGCAATAACAAGCATAGTAACCGCAAAAGGCAAAGCTGTTTTCCAATCCACCATTTTCTTAATTGTATAAGTCGTTGCTGCCGTTAAAGTAGTTACCACATTTAACAGCATGCCAAGAGGAATAGCCTGTGTCTTGAAATCAAATCCCATCCAGTATAGGATTGGGATATACAACTGAGAACCACCCAATCCCAGCATAGAAAAAACAAACGCTATACAAAAGAAAATGAGCGGCGCAAAGTAAAACATATTTTTATTCCTTATATCCTAAGCAGGGGATACAAACTGTCTTCCCATCCTTGATGCGTAAATAGCGCTCAAACACATATTCGCCGCAAATGCTGCATTTGGCTTTATTGAAAGAGCCTTTAACTGGAGAGAATTTAAAATCAGATTTAGCTTCTACTTTAAATATAAAATCATCCGTTTGTTCATAAACCCAATTGATGACTTCATCCGCCGCTTTTTGTGGGACCTGCGATGGCTCAACGCCTTTTTTGCGATAGACGAAAAACTCAAACTTACCCATTGCATCAATAAATTCAGGTCTAAGCGCATAGCGGACTGCGCCCTTTTTGGGATAATAGAAAGTAGCTGCAAGTTTACCGAAGTATGTTTTTCCCATCAGCGATTTGCCATAGGTTGCTCCAGTTATCACCTGTATACCATCTACAAAGCAAATTTGTGGATGTCCTTCTCCGCATTCCGGAAATACAAAGAAACCGTGGTCCTTTTCCCGTTCAACTTTCAAATACTCCATTGCTAATTTTCCCATTCGATAGCCAATCGGCAAAAATGGGCAGCGATGGCCATGAAACTCAAAAGCCCACTCGGGTGGAACATATTCCGTTTTCATTTTGCCTCCTTATCAATTTGAAATTGTTTATTTGGCTGCAACAAAGACTCAAAGACAGCGTTAAGAGTTTGAGCTGTCGGACTCTGGCTATTGAAACTGATAAATGGTTTGCCCGAATCGCACGCAGAAACCATAACTGTATCTATTGGGATACTGCCTAAAAATGGCACATTAACGTCCTCAGCCATTTGTTTGCCGCCACCTTCCCTGAATATATCGATTCTGCGATTACAGTGTGGACAGACAAAACCGCTCATATTTTCAATGACCCCCAGAACCGGTAGGTTTAACTGCCTGCAGAATGTTATGCACTTTTTAACATCAATGACGGAGAGCTGTTGAGGAGTAGTAACAATAACGGCGCCGTCGGCATTACCGAGCAGTTGGACTATAGATAACGGCTCGTCGCCGGTGCCGGGGGGACAATCGACTATGAGATAGTCAAGATTGCCCCAAGAGACGTCTGTTACAAACTGTTTTATGACGTTATGTTTCATAGGCCCTCGCCAAATAACGGCGTTACTTTCATCCGGCAACAAGAATCCGATACTCATTATTTTGAGCGTGTTACTGTATAGAATGGGTTTAATCTTATTGCCATCAGCTTGAAGGCATTTGTCGTTGATATTTAATAGCTTAGGTATGCTTGGGCCGTGAATATCAATGTCCAGCAGGCCAACATTTTTACCCTGCATCGAGAGCCAAATGGCAAGGTTGACAGCAATAGTGCTTTTGCCGACGCCACCTTTACCGCTTAGGACAAGAAATTTGTGCGCTATATTGTTCATTATTTAGTTTTTCTCGTATCTAACATATTCAATACTGATTCCCACAGAGATACTATTTGGTCTTTCAAGCCATCACTTGAGTATTCAACAATGGTTTTTGCAGCAATCTGGGCTTTTGTTACTGCTACATCGTAGGCAATTTTGCCAGTTACTCTCAAGTTTTTTTCGCCGGCTCTTTTTTCGATTACTTCTGCGATTTGGGGATTGATATCGTATTTGTTGATGCAAATTGCTGTAGGGATTCCAAAATGCCCGGTTAATTCAATTACTCTGTCTAGGTCGTGCTGACCTGAAAGAGTTGGTTCGGTAACGACTAACACTAAATCTGCCCCGGTAATCGAGGCGATTACCGGACAGCCAATGCCGGGAGAACCATCCACAATTATGAAGTTTTTATCTTGTTCGGTTGCGATTCGTTTTGCTTCTTTGCGAATAAGGCTAACGAGTTTGCCGCTGTTTTCCTGGGCGGTTCCAAGTTTGGCATGCACCATAGGGCCAAACCTTGTATCTGATATAAACCACTGGCCATTGATGGCGTCTTTGAATTCGATTGCATCGACTGGGCAAAATTGGACACAGACGCTACAGCCCTCGCACGAGATATTGTCAATGATATAAGTTTTGCAGACGATATGGTTTGCCGGGCCATCAAAATGGACGGCCTCAAAATTACAAAGGTCCATACATCTGCCACAGCCGATACATTTGTCTGTGATAATAGCCGCCCGCTTGCCGCCGCTGAAGTCGTGGGTTTGTTTTATATTGGGCTGCAGAATCAGATGCAAATCAGCAGCATCGACATCGCAATCGGCCAGCACAGCATTTTTCGCAAGTGCTGCAAATGAGGCAACGATACTCGTCTTTCCCGTGCCACCCTTGCCGCTTATGACAACAATTTCCTTCAACTTTGCCCTTTCATTACATGGAGTTTTTCTTTTTCCCTTTTATAACGTATAGACTGGCTAAATTGGGCTGCCGGCTTTTAAGAATCTGCTGTCCTTTGATTCCTAAAAAGAATTCGGTTTGAACAGAAAAATACTCTGCAATTGTCCTTTCAATCTCTCTCAAGTCTGTGTGCTTAATCTTGTTCACATAAGAAGCCGGATTATTGACTTTTTCTTTGAAAAACTGGGATTGCGGATTAAGCAGCATAGCAAGAAGTTTGCCACCCCGTTTAAGGACAGGAGCAGCCTTTTTTATAGTTTCTTCATACTTTTCAATAAATTGTAAAGAGGCAACATAAATAACTGCATCAAAAGAGCAATCTTTAAAGGGCATATTTTTTGCTGAGTCGACCACCGTTCTTACACTGTCGGGTGCCTGGTCTAAAGCCTCTTTGGAAATATCTAGGCCGGTAACGTTAAAACCGTGTTCAGCTAAACCTGTCTCTATAATTGCGGGACCGCAGCCGACACTTAAAACATCTTTAGTCCCGTTTAATTCCCGCAGAATATAGTCCAGCTCGGCCTTGAAAACATTTTTCCAAAATTCCGTTTTGCAGGATTGTAAATACTTGTCCATACCGGCAAATCCAATATTCAGCCAAAGAACTTTTCCCGCCACCACAAAAAGTGTCCCCAGAGATTATCAAGTTTATATTTATCGTCCTCCGGGACGCCGGGCCAAGATTTGATTTCCTCTAACAGTCTCTGACAAGGCTTATCTTCTGCCAAGAGTTCGTATGCGCAGTTGATGAGTACAAACTTCTTGTCTGCGTCGTTGTCATTCGGATTATGGTCCGGATGATACTTCAAAGATGCTCGCCTGTATGCTTTTTTCAATGCTTCTTCGGTCACGCCTTCTTCGACGCCGAGGATTTTGCGTGCTGCACGGCGAGCCTGCAGGTCACGAGTTATTCTTTCTCCGAACTCGTAGTCGTCTTTTATCATCAATTTCTGCCTTTGCAATTTTTATATATTCGTATAGTTCTGAGAATTCCTTCCTGTACTCACTTAATACATCTACAATCATTTGACCGGTTGAGTATGCCTCAGCGATGCGTCGGTCGTCCGGCAACTTTAGACAGATATTTATGTTTTCAGCCCTGCAGTATTTTTCCACGCCATCGTTGCCGATGTCATAACGGTTGATGGTAACAGCGAAAGGCAAATTCATTTTCCTGACTAAATCAACAGCAAGCTTCAGGTCGTTTAGGCCAAATGGTGTCGGCTCAGTAACAAGCAGGACAAAATCTGCTCCCCTGATTGCCTCGACCACCGGGCAGGATGTACCCGGCGGGACATCAATTATTGCCAGGCAACCTTGTTTTATGTGCTTTTTCACTTCTTTTATCAGGGATGGCGTTCTCACGTGGCCGATGCGCAATTTGCCGTGAATAAAGTCGATGTCACCAGCTTTTCCCAATTCAATGTCTCCGATGTTGAGCGGTTTTGGTTTGATTGCATCGACCGGACAAACGCGCATACATCCGCCGCAGGAATGACAAAGCTGCTCGAAGGTCAGCACGTTATTGTTTTTGATGTGAACAATCGCACTGTACTGGCAAATCTTGCCGCACTTACCACAGCCGGTACATCTTTCCAAATCAACCTGTGGTACGTCTACAGTAACCGCTTCGCTTATATTTATTTTCGGCTTTAAGAAAATATGGCCGTTCGGTTCTTCAACATCGCAATCAAGATATTGAACCGGCTGGCCTAAACCGGCTGTGTATTGAGCAAGATTAGTGGCAATTGTTGTCTTTCCTGTGCCGCCCTTGCCGCTGGCGATAGCAATAACGAAATCGTCCGGCATATTATTTGTCCATTCCAAAATGCGGGTCTACGTTTGGGCCGGAGGCTTCGGCTAACTTGCCGTCTTTGAAAAGCTCGACTGCTTCTGCGACCGTTCCTGTTACGCCGACATACAATTTTATACCGGCTGTGCTTAAGGTGCGCTGGGCATTAGGGCCACAATTGCCTGTCAGCACAGCTTGGGCGCCAGCGTCGATTACAGTCTTGGCCGAAATGATGCCGGTTCCACCGGCAGCAACATTTTCATTCTCAATGACGCTAAAGTCCATTGTTTCGGTATCAACAACGATAAAACAAGCTGCTCTTCCGAACCGCGGGTCAACTTGTGAATCCAGAGTTTTCCCCGTTGATGTAATCGCAATTTTCATAAGATATTTTCCTTTCTGTAAAGATAGGGCAAGTGCGCAGCAACCCTATACTCACTTTTGAAACCGGCGATATCTGCTACTTTTTGTTTTCTGCTTCGAGCTGCTCGATGCGATTCTTTATTTCACCGAGCGTGTCCTGGAAATATTCAGCCTGTTGTTTTAAGTCGGCAAGCTCCTGCTCGGCCGTCATTGTTGGAGCAACCGGCGCACCGCCATAGGCGTATGGGTTCACAGCGCCGCCCCAAACAGGCCAGCCGAAACCACGTCCAAATCCTCGGCCTCGGCCGCCGCCTTTTCCCCAGCCCCAGTAACCTCGTCCGCCGACTGGATTCATAAAGCCGGGCGCCGGATAGCCGGCACAGAAGCCAGCGGCCCTTCCTGTCATTGGTCCCATCCCAGCAGGACCAGTTCCATCTCCACGTGGCATAGTAGCTCCTTTCCAAAGAATTCAGAATTTTTATACCAACCTCATTTATGTATATTATGGGCGTATGCTCATAATAAGTCAAGTAAAATTTTTAAAAAATCTGAGGAAATTTATTGGTTTAGTTGCTGAAAGATTTATTAGTCAGCAGTTGGGAGAAATAAGCCGGGACTTTGGTTTCAAAAGTCAACAGCCCGCCGGTCGCGGGATATTTGAAGGAAATCGATTTGGAATCCCAAGGCGTGGCGAAAGTCCGCCGTGCCGGCGGACGCTAAACGAGATTGCCGCGTCACTCACTGGTATCAAGAATGCTCATAAAGGCCTCCTGGGGGATTTGCACCTGGCCGACAGACTTCATTCGTTTTTTGCCCCTCTTTTGTCTATTAAGCACCTTAATTTTGCGTGAGACGTCGCCGCCTGAGAGCCTGGCGGTTACGTCCTTGCGGAACGGCTTGATGGACTCGCGGGCGATGATTTTGCTGCCGATAGCCACCTGCAGCGGAATCTCAAACTGATGCCGAGGGATGGCCTTACGCAGCTTGACCAGCAGCCTCCGCCCACGTATCTCCGCCACCGAGCGGTGGACAATCAGGCACAGAGCATCGACCGGCGTCCTGTTGACGAGGATGTCGATTCTGACAAGGTCAGCGGCCTCGAAGCCGAGGAAATCGTAATCCATTGTGGCGTAGCCGTGACTAATACCCTTAAGATGGTCGTAAAAATCGTAGACGATTTCCGCGAGCGGCGCCTTGTACTCGAGCATAACTCTCGTGGTGCTGATGTAACCTGTCTGCAACAGCCGACACCGCCTTGCCTCCGCCAACTTCATAATGCCGCCGATGCTGTCGGTGTTGGTGATTATTTCCAGCTTCACCATCGGCTCCCGCAGCTCCTTAATTTTGGTGCGGTCGGGCATCTCTGCCGGCGAGTCGATGCGATTGACCTTTCCATCGTTCATCAGCACCTCATAACTGACTGTCGGCGCCGTCTGCACCATGTCCACGTCGCTCTCTCGCTCAAGTCGCTCCTGCACGATTTCCATGTGCAAGAGCCCGAGAAAGCCGCAGCGGAACCCAAACCCGAGTGCCGGGCTGTTCTGGGGCGTAAATGTAAAGCTTGAATCATTCAGCGCCAGCTTCTCAAAGGCCCCACGCAGCTTTGGATAGTCTGTGTCCGCACCGGGATAGAAATCCGAAAACACCATCTGGATTGGCGTTACGTATCCCGGCAGAGGCTTTTCCGCAGGCGCCGCATCGTCCGTGATGGTGTCGCCGATACGCACGTCGTGCAGTTCGCGGATGTTGGCGATGACGTAGCCCACCTCGCCAGTGCCCAGCCGGTCAACCGGCGTCATCTCCGGCGTAAACTTGCCCAGTTCCGTCACGGTATATGTCCGGGAGGTTCCCATCAGGCGAATTTTCTGCCGGACGTTCAGCGTCCCCGCAAAGACCCGCACGTAACATATCACACCCCTGTACTCGTCGTGCTGGCTGTCGAATATCATCGCTGCCGTCGGCTCATCGCTCCTATCGGGCGGCGCTGGCAAGAGCGTCACCACCGCCTCCAAAAGCTCCGGCACCCCCAGCCCAGTTTTGGCGCTGATGCGAAAACACTCGTTTTTGCGAACGCCGAAGACGTGCTCGATTTCCTCCGCTACCAGTTCCGGCTGGGCCGCTGACATATCGATTTTGTTGAGCACAACCAGCATCTCTACGCCGGCGTTCACCGCCAGAGATTCATTGGCCACTGTTTGTGCCTGTACGCCCTGGCTGGCATCGACTACCAGCAGCGCACCCTCGCACGCCGCCAGCGCACGAGAAACCTCATAATGGAAATCCACGTGCCCCGGCGTATCGATGAGATTCAGCATGTACTGGCGCCCGCCGTGCTCGTACTGCATTGTCACCGCCGACGCCTTGATGGTGATACCTCGCTCCCGCTCAAGGTCCATAGTGTCGAGAACCTGGTCCACCTTTCGACGCGGGTCGATAGTCCCCGTCAGCTCGAGCATGCGGTCAGCCAGCGTGCTCTTGCCGTGGTCGATGTGCGCCACAATCGAAAAATTACGTATGTTTTCCGTGCCCATAGCGATTATTGAAACCGGATATCTTCATAAACCATTAAGCATATAACGGAAACGGCCGATTTGCAACAACCTGCTGACCAGGGCAACAATCCCGAAGATTGTGCGATTAACGTCTTGGGCGTGGTCGGCGGTGAGAAGCAAATCGCGACCTTTCGGCGGCGGCTGGGAACCTGCCTCTGTGCAGCCCCAATAATGGTTTTGGTTTATGGGGTTTGGTGTAAGTAAAGCCGGGACATTCCACCGGAGTAAATTCGCGCCCTATGAACCTTTCAATCTGACGAAGCTGCCTGTGCTCATCGCGGGCAACAAAGGTAATCGCGTCTCCCGTGGCTTCGGCCCGGCCTGTGCGGCCGATGCGATGAATGTAGTCTTCCGGGATGGCGGGGACATCGAAATTGATGACGTGCGAGATTCCCGTAACATCAATGCCTCGAGCGGCGATATCGGTTGCAACCATAACGCGGTATTTGCCGCTTTTGAAACCATTCATTGCGTGCTCTCGCTGGCTCTGGTTTCGGCCTGAGTGGATTGCCACCGACACAACGCCCGCCCGTTCGAGGTGTCGGTGAATCTTGTCCGCGCCGTGCTTGGTGCGTGAGAAGACCAGAGCGCTGGACAACCGGTCATCCCGGAGGAGGTGCAAAAGAAGACCGATTTTCTGCTCTCTCTCAACGAAATAAATGTGCTGCGTGATTGTCTCGATGGGGTTTCGCGGCCTGCCAATCTGAATCATTACAGGCGATTTCTGGACACCCGCGGCCAGCGTGCTTATTTCCGGAGTTACTGTGGCAGAAAAGAGCATAGTCTGTCGATTTTTGGGTAGCGCCGCGATGATTCTCCGTACGTCCACGATGAAGCCCATATCGAACATTCGGTCGGCCTCATCGAGAACGAGCACTTCAATATGCCTGAGGTCTATGGTCCGTCGCTGCATGTGGTCGAGGAGTCGTCCCGGCGTTGCAACAACGATGTCAACGCCTTGACGAAGTGCGTTAAACTGCCCCTTGATATTCACGCCGCCATAAACGGCGAGCGTTCGCAAATGCAGGAATCGGCCATAGCGGAGTATGAACTTTTCGATTTGCAGTGCCAGCTCACGGGTCGGGGTAAGGATAAGCGACCTGATAACTCTCCTTTTTGGCAGCGGCTCGTGGGAGAGCCGGTTCAGGATGGGCAGAACAAAGACGGCGGTCTTGCCCGTGCCGGTCTGCGCGCAGCCGATAATGTCTTTACCGGCAATTGCGGCAGGAATCGCCTGTGACTGAACTTCGGTGGGAGCGGTGTAGCCGGCAGCAAGAATGCCCTGCACCAGCGGGTCGGAAAGCCCAAATGTCTTAAATGGCATCAGATACTCCTAAAACATATTAACCCGAGCATTGGTTCCGCAAGACGGAAGGCGGACAAGAACGAAAGTCATACTTTATATTCTACACGCTGGATGCGTTTCAGAAAACCTAAATTTCAGAAGGAAGCCGCGATAAAATTGGGGGGAAACATAACAGATAACCCAGACCACAGGTGCCGGGACTAAACATTATGAGTTGGCATTTCGGGAGAGGCAAGGTCACTGCCGAGACGATAGGCGTCATTAAAAGCGGTTGGGTGCTGCTTTATGCGGGCAGGTTCTTCAATCTGGTTGATGAATAAGTCGGCGACATAATTAAACTCGAGGACGTCAAACCAATACTTCATCGTAAGATGGACGCTCTCGAACATCTTTTTGCTTTTTGAGCCGCCGACAGCAATAACCGCAGCGCGGCGGTTTCGCCCAGTTGTAAAAAGCGGTTTTTTGAGGACGTATTTGTGAGCCCAAAGGCACTGGCAGCGGTCGATGAGAAGCTTAGCCTGTGCGCAGACGGTCATAAAAAATACCGGGGTGGCGAAAATCAAGCAGTCGGCGTCGAGCATCTTCTGTAAAACAAGCTGGAAGTCATCCTGAATCCGGCACTCTCCGGTGGCGTAGCAGGCGTTAGACTCGTCGCAGGGGGCGATGCGGAAATCACGCAGGCCTACATACTCGGTTGAGGCACCTGCGGACTCGGCGCCGGCAAGGGCCTGACGCAATAACAGGTCACTACTGCCATCGATTCTGGGACTTGCGGAGATTCCAAGTACTTTCAGATTCATATTGTTGCCGCCGGTGTAAATTCCTTTACGAAGCTGGGCCTAACTTATGGCCTGGGGCGAGGCTGTACAGCCTTTTTTTGCGTTTAGTGTTTCTATGAGCGGCGACGACCCTGCCAACAAAGATAATATGGTCGCCGGTGACGGTCTGCGACTGGAGCGTACATTCAAAATTTGCCACGGCGTCGATGAGGAGGGCCGAATCAATCTCCCTGGCAGGTGCGGTTTTGCAATCGAACTCGGCGAATTTGTCGGTGTCGCGGCCGGACCTTGAGCCGAAGAACAAGGCGGCAGCGGCCATATCAGCCGACGGAAAAGCGATGGTAAAACACTTAGAGTGCCGAATGCATTTGACAGAGTAATGGCCCTTGTAGAGGGCTATTGCCATCATCGGCGGAGTGCCCGAGGCGAACATTGACCAGCCGAGCGTAACGGGATTGGCCTTGCCTTTTTTGTCCCTGGCGATGACGATAACAACCTGTTCAGGATATTTGGTTCTGACGGCCTGCTCAAACTTGACTTGTTTTTGCATTGCAGGTCTCCTTATTTGGACTTATATTTAGTAGGTGAAATCGATGTTAAGATTATATGTTCGGGAATGATTTTAACAAGGAGAAAGCAGTGAAGACAATCGGCTTTGTCGGCAGCGGTAATATGGCTGAGGCCCTGATAAAAGGCATAATATCGGCAGGGGTTTATAAACCCAAACACATTTTTATAAGCGATGTCAGGCTGGAGCGGTTAAAACAGCTCGCCAGGAAATACAAAGTCAAGCCCGTCAAAAGTAACAGCGAGCTTGCAATCAAGGCAGATACTGTCGTTTTGAGCGTCAAGCCACAAAATATGGCCGAGGTACTGGAAAGTATAAAAGGCGAATTAAAAAAGAACGCGCTCGTCATCTCGATAGCAGCGGGCGTTAAAGTTGCCACAATCGCACGTGCGATCGGCGATTTCCCAATCATCCGCGCAATGCCGAACACGCCCGCTCTAATCGGCGAAGGGGCCAGCGCACTATTTGCCAACAATAAAGCAAGGCCTAAGTTGGCGGCGGCAAAGTCCATATTCTCAGCGGTTGGACAGGCAGTTGTCGTTGCGAACGAAAAGCTCATCGATGCTGTTACGGCTATAAGCGGGAGCGGGCCGGCATACTACTTTCTATTTATGGAGCATTTGATAAAAGCAGCTACCAAATTAGGCCTGCGCGAAGACGTCGCAAAAAGTTTAGTTCTGCAGACAGCGAAGGGAGCCGCCCTGCTGGCGGCAAAGGCAAACGAAAATAACGAAGACGTAAGTGAGCTTCGACGAAAGGTTACTTCACCGGGTGGGACAACGGAGGCTGCGCTGAAGGTATTTGCACAGAAGCATATCGATACCGTCATTGCCGCCGCAACAAAGGCGGCTTTTAAAAGGAGCCAAAAGCTTTCAGAGTGACCACCGCCCCGAAAAGCCCCCACTCACTCGAATCGGCACAGCTATTCAATCACAATGGCTTCGACAGGACACTCATCGGCGGCCTGCTGGACAGCATCCTCGAACTCGGCAGGAACCTCATCGACAATTACCTCGGCCATATCCGAGCCCATCTGGAAGACATCGGGACAGGTGTCAACACATAATCCGCAGGCAGTGCATGTGTCTTCAATCTTAACTCTCATAGCAAAACCCTCACTACTAAACTATTTGTTATGAGCTACCTGGTTATCGGCTGATGATTATTGTATTTGGGGGTTCAACAGTCAATAGTCAACAGAAAATTGCAGGCGGGCAACGTTTTTGTGGAATTTTTTGCCGTGGGTGCTATATTAAGGGGTGTATCGGAGCACGGTAAATAATACAATTAGTAACAATATCGGCCGGGTCCCATGCAGACCAAGCCCGTGAACCTGGTCAGACGGGGAACCGAGCAGCCATAAGCGAGATTTTGGTTGTGCTGTGGGGAAACCCGGCCGGCTTTTTGTGAAAAAATGGCTTACACAGTTCTGGCAAGAAAATACAGGTCACAAACGTTCGATGACATCATCGGGCAAGACCCAATTGCGCAGACACTCAAGAACGCTATAAAGACCGACAGGGTCGCACACGCATACCTATTCACGGGCACACGCGGAGTGGGCAAAACCACGATGGCACGAGTACTGTCAAAGGCGCTCAACTGCCTTTCATTCGATTCGCCGACTGCCGAGCCTTGCTGCAAGTGCGAAAGCTGCGTAGCGATAAACCTCGGCGATGATATTGACGTTATCGAGATAGACGGTGCAACAAACAACGGCGTTGAGCAGGTTCGCGAACTGCGCCAGAACGCCATTTACAGACCTGCACGCTGCAGGTTTAAGATTTACATTATTGACGAAGTCCACATGCTCTCGGTGCCGGCTTTCAACGCACTTTTGAAGATACTCGAAGAGCCGCCCGGGCACGTCAAGTTTATCTTCGCGACCACCGAGCCAAACAAGGTCATCGCGACGATTCAGTCAAGATGTCAGCGATTCGATTTCAGGAATATAACTGCGACGGCGATAGCAGAACAACTTAAGCTCATACTGCAGCAGGAAAAGATAAAATACGAAGAAGATTTGGTCCTGCCGATTGCGAAAATGGCAAACGGCTCAATGAGAGACGCCCTGAGCCTGTTAGATAGATTGATAAGCACCGGAGCAGAACCTCTGACGGCCAAGCTGCTTGAGGAATTCCTGGGCTGTCCCAACAGTGAAAAGGTCTGGAACCTGGTGGCAAAGATAGGCGAAAACAACGCAGCCGGCACACTCGCTGCAATCGAAGATTTAATTAGTACGGGGCTTTCCGAGGTGCAAATCGCCGACGCCCTTATCGATAATATGCGAGATTTGATGGTGGTCAAGTCGGCAGGGGCTGAGAGCGAACTTCTGGTAGCCGGTGCTGAACACCGAAAACACGCAGGCGAGCTGGCGGAAATGTTCGATATCGCAGGGCTTGTCTATAACATAACGACATTAGAGAAACTACGATGGACAATCAAAAACAGCGAAACAGCCAGGGCACTTCTGGAGGCTTCACTCCTGAGACTGGCGCTTAGTGAACACTTCTTAAACGTCGATTCACTTCTGTCGCAGGCCCCTATGGGGCAGGCAAAAAGCAGTCCGGTCAGCCCTATAAAAAAAAACGAAGTAACAAATAGAATCCCAACAAGCCAGCCGCCGGTGCAGTCGCAACCAGCGAGAAACAGTCAGCAAAGCACATCAGAAACAGATACCGGTGTGGATTCGACACCTCGACAAAGCTCAGTGCAGGCGGGCTTACCACAAGATGAAAAACAGCAGCGCAGAACTCCAATAAATCAGGCCAAGACGAGCAGCCAAAGGAAAAACGAGATAGTCAATGACCCCGCTGTAAAAACAGTGCTGATGGAGCTGGGGGCGACAATTACAGGAATAGAAGAGGTCGAAAACCAACACGAAACATAGTTTGAATTATGAGCGGCGCTTATACTGAAAGTTTGAACAAACTTATCGAAGAGTTTGAGAAGCTGCCTGGGATCGGCCCCAAAACGGCGGAACGATTGGCTTTTTATATACTAAAGACTGAGCCGAGCGAGGCAATTGGATTGGCGGAGGCGATACGAGATGCCAAAAACAAGATAAAACGATGCGAAATATGCTACAACCTCTCGGAACAACAGGTCTGCAAAATCTGCTCAGACCCAAGACGCGATAAGAGTACAATTTGCGTGGTTGAGCAGACCAAAGATGTCATAAGTCTTGAGAAGACAGGGGTTTGTAGATGGGTTTATCATGTTCTTGGCGGACATATTGCGCCGCTTGAAGGAATCGAGGCCGGCGACCTGACAATCGACAAGCTCGTTGAAAGGGTCCGCGGCGGCGAGGTAAAAGAAGTAATAATGGCAACCAATCCGAATATGGCGGGTGACGGAACAACACTCTATATAAGCTCAGCGCTCAGACCATTAGGGGTGAAAATCACCCGGCTGGCACGAGGACTTCCGGCCGGCAGCACAATCGAATACGCAAACGGTAAAATCCTCACCGACGCTATACTCGGAAGACAAGAATTAGAATAATTCCCATACGTTGCTTATTGACTTCCTGAATTGCACGCCGAATATTGCCGAAATTTGGCGGCGGATTTATGGTATAATAACAAAAGTCAGAATACAGAAGACAGAATTCAGAAAAAGGCGCTTCGGGAGTTTTTATGAAGCTGGAGATGCGAGGCGATATGCGGATGGAGCAACGAATGATGCTGGCTCCGCGCATGATTCAATCGATGGAGATACTACAGCTTCCCATCCTCGCCCTTCAGGAAAAAATAGAACAGGAACTCAACAATAATCCCGTTCTGGAAATAGCTGGGCCGACAAATCCAGACGAACAAGACACTACCGAACAACCCGCCTCCGGCGGAGCGGAGCAAGAAGATGAAGAGGCCGGGGAAAAAGCTCTGGTTGTCGACACAGATTCGAAAAAAGAAAAAGACTTTGAGAAGCTCGAAAATCTCGGCGACGACTACAGGGACTATATGGCCCAGGCAGGGTCGTTTCGGCGCAGCATTTCAAGCGACGAGCCCGACAAGAAACTCGAGGCGATAAAGAATACGGCGGCGCCACAACAGTCGCTGCACGAACACTTGGCAGAACAGTGGCAACTGGTCGAGACCAGCGAGGTGGTGAAAAAAGCGGGCGAGATGATTATCGACTACATCAACGAAAGAGGATATCTAACTGTAAGATTAGAGCAGCTCTACAACAAAGACAAAGCCGATTTTACCGTCGATGATTTGAAAGAGGCACTGAGGCTCGTCCAAAAACTTGAGCCGGCAGGCGTCGGCGCACGAGATTTGAAAGAATGCCTCCTTATCCAGATGGCGCAAAGCAGCGAAGATATGAGCTTCGAAGCCCGCTTAATCAGCGAGTATATGGAAGAACTGCTCGAGAATCGGCTGCCTGATATCGCAAAGAAAATGAACTGCAGCATCGAAACAATCAACCAGGCAATCGAGCGTCTGAGCAAACTCGACACTTCGCCGGGGCTTCAGATTGGTCCATCACGCAACCACCCCATTACAGCAGACGTGATAATAGAAGGCAGCGATGATTCAGGCGATTTCCACGTGCGATTGGCAGACTCGAATCTGCCGAGCCTGCGGGTGAACAGCTACTACGCAAAAATGGCAAAAGACGGCAAGGTCGGTGAAGAAACAAAAAAATTCCTGCAAAACGGCCTTCGGTCGGCTCAGTGGATTATCGAGGCGATAGAGCAGCGCAAGCACACACTACTGAAAGTCAGCCAGGCGGTTGTAAAATACCAAAGGGAGTTTTTCGAGAAGGGCCAACAACACCTTCGGCCGCTGCCGATGTCAAAGGTCGCTGATGAAATCGGAGTGCATCTGGCAACGGTCTCCCGAGCCGTTGCCGGTAAATACGTTCAGTGCCCGTGGGGAATGCTGCCGCTTCGGAAATTCTTCAGCGGAGGCGTAGCGGACGAATCGGGACAGCAACACAGCTGGGCGGCTATACGGGCAAAACTACAGGAAATCATCGAGGCGGAGGATAAAAACAGGCCTCTAAACGACGAACAAATACGCAAAAAGCTGGCAGAGGCCGGCATAAAAAACTTAGCCCGACGAACCATTGCGAAGTACCGCAAACTGCTGAACATTCCGGCAGCAAGATTCAGGAAGAAATATTAGCACGCCATAAAACCTCGTAGGTAAATTGATAGTCCTATAACTTTTCCTTCGGCTGCGCTCAAGACAAGCTCTTTCGACTTCGCTCAGGACAGGTTTTTGCAAAAGCCGGTTGGCATTTCACACGATATTATTAAAGTGCCGAGGGCTCATCAGTCTATACAGGGAAATAGCCGGGAAATGAAAAAGGCTTTTACACTTATTGAGATACTGATAGTGGTTGCCATTATAGGCATCCTCGCCGCCATTGTTCTTCCGGCGCTTCAGGGCCACATCCAGCAGGCCAAGGAATCCGCTGCGAAAGATGATTTGCGAATACTGCGAAATACAATCGAAGTCTATGCCGCTCAGCACAAAGGCTTTCCGCCGAGCTATAAGAATGGAATTTTCGATCCGATAGGAACGACTTTTACAAGACAATTATGTTGGGCAACAACTCCAGACGGGGTATACGCCGCACCGGGAACTGCTGGTTATCCATTAGGGCCTTATTTATCAGCAATACCAACAAATCCATTTAATAATAAGAATACTATAACCGTATTAAGTAGCGGTGCCTCATTCCCCGATCCGGCAACAGGCACTACTGGCTGGATATACAAACCCTCCACAAAAACCATCAGACTTAATTATCCCGGCACCGACCCCGAAGGTGTCAAATATTATGATTATTAAAAAAACCCCGGTCTTGGCCGGGGTTTTCTTACACTTTACCGTGAGGTCTTATCATTTGCGGCGACGAATAAACAGGCCGCCAAGAGCCAACAAAGACAATGTAATCGGCTCCGGTACCATAACATGTGAAGTCAAAAACATTGGTGGGTCCCCAAGCTGATAGAGGGAGATAGTTGCTGAAGTTTTTCCGGGAGCGAAGGCAAAATCAGCGGTCAGCCAGTTACCGTCGTTGTATACACCCGGCCAGTCAATATCTTCCATTCCCCAAACTTCGCCCTGACCTAAGTAACTTAGGTCCCAGTAGAGAATGTTATCCTTCAGCGTACCGTATGAGGACGAATCTTTCGGGGCGTCCAGGCCTTTAGCGAAGCTACTTAAGATGCCGTTGCTGTCAACTGCCAGGGCAAGACAAATAGCTTCTTCTGGGTTATCGATTACAGAAACGGTGATTCCGCCTAAAGAGTCATCTGAGATTGTCCATGTTACAGTGGCGTTGGTTATAGAAGTGACGGCAAAAATTAGAAATACGAATAGTACCTTTCTCATCTTCTCTCCTCCTTCTCCAATCCGCCACACGAACGGCGGATAAAAACGGCCTTAATGCATCTACACAGAAACAACCACTTTATTTAATGATTATACCCCCAGCCGTTGCCAATTGTCAAGACTTTTTTCACGTGATTACCTATTTGGGGGTCGGCGCACCAAAAATCGCGGTTTTTATGCTCATAAAGGGGTTTTGTGATGGCAGGATAAACCCGCCGCAAAAACCATAAAGAAAAAAAGAGGCTGGATATATAAACCCGCGACCAAAACCATCAAGCTGAATTGGCCGGGCACTGACTCGCAGGGGACGACATACTTCGACTACTAAAACCAACCCACCACCCAACCGATTTGCTATCGCACCTTAGAGGTTTTTAACTTGACATAAAAGTACTGTCAAGTTAGCATACGCTGTCATAATTGTGGATTCGACAGGCTCACCACAAGAAACCACTTTTTACGGAGTTATAACCACGTGATGGTACAAAGCACGTCGGGCAAGCAACCGCAACGAAATATACTTCTGGCTGCCCTTTTCTGCACTGCATTCAGCTCATTAGTGTACGAACTGGTATGGAGCCGGGAACTGTCTTATGTTTTCGGCGGTACGGCACTGGCTGTCAGCAGCGTCCTGGCGGTATTTATGGCTGGGCTTGCACTGGGAAGCCTCTACGGGGGAAAAATACTCGAAGGCAGAAGAAAACCCTTCCGATTTCTTGCTTTGCTTCAATGCGCAATCGGCGTCAGCTGCATTTTGACACTCTCAGCTATCAAAGGCGTTTCCAGCCTGCAGAGTTACTCATTTGAATTGATGAGCGGACAAACCTTCTGGATAAGGGCTGCGCTTTTTCTGCTAACATCGTGCGTTCTTATTGTGCCGACCTTTCTAATCGGCGTTTCATTCCCGTGTATTGTACAACTCTACCATGCAAAGCACAGCCTTATAGGAGAAAGCGTCAGCCGATGTTACTGGGTAGATACGCTCGGAGCCTCTTTGGGGATGCTGCTGGCAGCTTTTTTTATGGTCTCGAGATTCGGTTTTTTTCGAACTTCTGTTATAGGTTCAGCACTAAACCTGCTAACAGGAATTCTTATTCTTGCACTTTTACACAAAGCAGAGGCGAACCTTGCCCCCTGCCCCACAGCACCCGAGCCAACAGAACAGCAAACTCACAATCGGCTCAGCACAAAGATAATTCTTTTTCTGTTTTTCCTCTCCGGTTTTTCCGCGCTGGTTTTAGAGGTTATATGGGTTCGACACTGGGAACTAATCTATGGCAGCGGGCTGCAAGCTTTTGCCATCGTAGTGGTCACATTCCTGATGGGATTAAGCCTGGGCAGCTTGTTTTACAGCAGGTTTCTGAAAAAGGTCCGCAACCAGATATTTATGTTCTGCCTTATAGAGCTGACTATCGGCGCCATAGCGGCCATAATCACGGCACTTTTCCCCTATCTCGAAAATGCCTTTATGAGAATCTATGGCGAGGTGGACAGCTATCACCTATTTATTATAGCAATGAGCTTGATTTGCTTTTCTATTCTGTTGGTCCCAACCATGCTTATGGGTATGACATTGCCAACACTGTGCGCAATAAATGTCTCTGAATACCATATAGGCAAGGATTTCGGCAAGCTGTATGCAGCAAACTCCTCTGGCGCCCTTGCAGGTTCCTTTTGCGCCGGCTTTATAATCATCCCTGCATTGGGAATATACCACAGTTCATTCTTAGCAGGGGGAATTTATGTGTTTATTGCCTTTGCGTTTTTGTTTAGTTTCTCCGAATCCGGTATTTTCCGTCGCAGGGCGGCAACTATTTTCATAGGTATATTAGTAGTTACCACAGTAGTTTTTTCGGTTCTTTATATGCCGAACCACCTCTACACCGGCGTATTCTACTCCGACATAGCATATAAAAATCAGGATTATCATCGTTTCTTCGAGCAGCAAAAGAAAGAGGAGCAATTCCTGCGATTCCTTAAAGACGGTGCGTATGGTCAGGTGAGCGTTACTGGACTGCCCGATGCTATGTATCTAAGAAGTAACGGCAGAATTGACGCAACGACCTTTAGAGAAGATATTGCAAACCAATCTGTTATGGGCCATATCCCGATGCTAATTCATGAAAAACCATCCAACGTACTCAATATCGGGCTGGGATTCGGCTGGACAGTAAGGGCTGCCGCGATGCATCCTGCCCTAAAGTCGATTGACTGTATTGAAATCAACCCCCTTATTGTTGAAGTTAATAAGGGAGTGTTTCATTCTTATAATGATGACGTTATTAATAATCCTAAACTTAATGTCATAATCAACGATGCACGCAACTATGTTGACCATACAAATAAAGAATATGATGTGGTTATTTGGGTACCTACCGATTTAAGCTCCACCGGAATTTCGGCACTTTATACTAGGGAGTTCTTTACATCTATTCGAAACATCCTGAGGGAAGACGGCATATTATGTCAGTGGTTTCCTCGTTATGAAGTTGTCGAAAGAGATTATAAAATCGCTGTAAATACCATTAGATGCGTTTTCCCCTACACCTACGAATTTGATTTGTCAGAAATTACCGGTGACAAATACTATAAATCTTTTCTGATCGTGGCGTCTAAAAAACCTATCGATGTCAACGAAAGGTTTCAACAGCAAAAAATTCGGCGAGAAGACGAACCGGAAGATTACCATTCTTATCTTCAAGCCCTCGCCGACATCATAGAGAGGTCGTTCAGCAGGGATAACGAGGCACTGAAAGCTTATATTGCTGATGTAAATGAACTAAACACCGATGATTTACCGGTGCTCGAATTCCATGCAGCGAAAACCCGGTTCAGAAAATTCAGAGAAGAATAATGGAAGCGCCTCAACCAGTAAAAAGCAGGAAACGCTGGATAGGTTGGCTGACTTTAGGGCTTGGTCTGCTGATGCTCGCTGTGGTTCTTCTGCTGCTGCGGCTGTCGGTGGTAACCGACCACCTTTATCACGCACTGGTCAAAGACCCTACAAGGCATATACCGGACGGCAACAACATCGTCTCCCCGGCGGATGGCATTATACTCTATGTCAAGAATATACAAGATGGGAATGTCCCAGAAGTCGTCAAAAAAGGTGTCGCCATTCCTCTCGAAGAATTGATTAAGGATGCCCCGGCTGAGCCGATTAAGAAAGGTTACCTGATAGGTATCTATATGAGTGTGGAAAGCGTCCACATCACACGGGTGCCGGTAGAGGGAACATACGTAAAACAAATCGTCTTCAATGGTCCTCACATGTCTATGACCGAACAGGAAAAAGCTGTAATCTTAACCGCAATGGTACCAGGTCTGGTAACCGTCAGGAAACTGCTGGGGCTGGACCCTTTTTCGATTGAAAAACACGGTGATTATATTCTCAAAAGTGCCAGGGAGACGTCCGTGTTCAGGGACCCCCGTGGAACGCTTGTTTACGTGATTCGAATAGCTGATTTCTGGGTGGGCAGGATATTGACCTGGATTGAAGAAGGACAGAATGTCAAAAAAGGTCAGAAAATGGGAACGATAACCTGGGGCTCACAGGTCGATATCTGTTTCAAGGACAGCCCCGGCTTAAAAATTAACGCAAAAGTAGGAGACTACGTGTATGCCGGCGAGACGATTCTGGCCTCCTACTAAACATAAGTTATTTTACGTTAACCTCATCGTTTATGGTGTAACGATTGTTCTTCTGGCGGTGTTTCATCATGAACTAATCTGGGCGCAAAAAGCGTTGCGAATTTATTTATTCGCCGAGGGTGTTCCCAATTCCAAAGATAGGGTGCTAATTGCGCAAGCCATACAAGGTGTTAAAAAGGGCGAAGACGTTAAACACATTCAACGGCTCTTTGAGCAGGTCGTGCAGATAGAACCCTACAGTGAAGCGCGAGCGATGCTTGGCTACTGTTACTTTAAGCAGGGTGAGTATGACAAGATGCTGGCTTGTTACGAAGAATATCGCTCAATAAATCCCTTCCATATTAATGTATATAAGGATATGATTGAGGTTTTAGAAAAAAAACAGGACCGCAAAGCAATTGCTCAATTGCTTACAGAAGGCATCAAGCATTTTCGTCGGCGACTTGAACTATATAAACCACATTACGACCCCAACGTTCTTGAAATATTCAATCAAAAAGCGTTTAAGGTCTATAAGGATTCGCAGGAAGCACTGAAACTTCTTGAAAAAAAGCAGGAACAACTGAAATTGTAGCATAATTTTACAAAGTCTTCCATCATACAGGCATAATACGCTGGACAAGCAGCGATAAAGCGTGTTATACTAAAAAGTTAAATGTTTTGCTGCTTGATGCATAGCCAGTCCAGCAAAACACATAAGCCCCAAAGGCCTGAAAAATTACAACAATAAGGATTTTCAAGTGAAGCATTCAAAAATCAATGCGACTATCCTCTTGGCAGTAATCTTTGGTTTTGCAGGAATAATCCAGGCTGAGTCTCGAGCGCTCAGGGCAGGTGCTGCCATGCGTATCGTGAACCCGCGTAAACCAGCCACCCCCGTCGGTGATGATACGACGATTCGCTATCTCGACGTCCATGCAGATCTGCGTGTCCAGGCGATGGTTATCGAGGATGAAGCCGGGAACCGCATAGTTTGGATGGGGTGGGATTTCATTGACGCCCATCACTTGGTGGTCGATCGGGTCAAAGAAATCGTTCACGAGAAATTCCACATCGCCCCAGAGGCTTTTTGCATAAACTCCAGTCACACCCATTCCGCACCGCCACTGTTGCAGCAAGAGGCTGTTTCCCCAGATTACTTCGATCCCAATTATGCCGACTTCGTAGTTAATACAGCGGTGGCAGTGGTTGGTGACGCGATCAACAAGCTCGTACCGGCAAAGCTGCAATACTGCGAACGGATGTGTACCTCGGTCGGAATCAATCGTCGTGGCCCACCGACATACAGTTTCAAACCCAATTTAGAAGGCCCAGTTGACCACAGAGTCCAAATCGTCTCGGCTAATTCACTCACAGATGGCAAACTAATTGCCATTGTTGTGAAATATGCCTGCCATCCTTCGGTGGTTGGCCCTACGGGCTTAGGTTCTGACTATCCGGGCTTCATGCGCCGATTCGTTGAGAAGCGACATCCGGGGGCGATCGTAATCTTTCTACAGGGATGTGGTGGCAACATCGACTGCCAGATTATTGACGATGACGTAACAAAATTTCTCGGCTGGTCAGTGGAAAGAGCGAAGTGGTTTGGTCAAAACCTTGGCATGGCCGTCGAATGGGCCCTCAACGAACAGGGAACACCCATCACAGGTCCGATCGAGGTTGAATATGAAGTGATTAGCCTGCCGCTGGGCAAGGTGCCCGCCAGGCAATACCGTGAAGCAGCCGGCAGGGGCGGTTACTTCGGCGCGTGGGGGAAGAAATTCTCAGCGATGCTCGATAGAGATGAACCGATCCCGACAACCTGGCCCTATCGCATACAAGCTTTTCGCCTCGGCTCCAACAGCGAAACTCCGTTTACGCTTGTGGCCCTGCAAGGAGAAGTCTTCACGGAATATGGGTTGCACCTGGCCGAAAGGCTGAAGCCGGCCAACGCAATTGTACTGGGCTATTCTAACGATGCCACCACGTACGTCCCAACAAGTCAGGCCTTCAAGCAGGGCGGCTACGAAATCGGCGCATTCACCTGGTGGCTGGTGCCAGGCCCCTATACCACTGCGGTCGAGTCGATGGTCCTCGAAGCTGCCACTAAGCTGGCCCGACCGAAAACTCGCTGACTAAAGGTTGTAAGAAACTTATTTGTTATACTGCTGCAGAAATGTTGGCAACAGATAAACATGAATTTAATAGAGCGGGTATCAAGGCCGGACTTCTATCTATTTTGGCGTTGTTTTCCGGATGCTGCAGCTTGGCCTATGAGGTACTTTATGTGCGGGCTCTGACAGCGGTACTGGGTGATATGTTTTATGTACATGCCGCCCTGCTTAGCACGTTTCTAGTGGGTATCGGGCTTGGCTCCAAACTGGCACACAGGGTGCTGCGATGGCTCTGGGTATCCGAAATCCTTACCGGCCTATGGGCACTTGGGTTGCCTATCATTTTGAAGTGGGTCTCGGAGCAGTCTTTTTTGAGCTTAGTTACCTCAAGTCCTGCTCTTACTATCCTTGCAACAATCGGCTTTATTTCGCCGCCGAGTTTGTTAATCGGGTTCAGTATCCCTCTGTTCAGCGCATATATCAAATCGCTGCAGGGTGAACGGCTGGCTTTTCAGGGTATTTACAAGGTGTATAACCTCGGTGCTTTTTTAAGCATTCTCGGAGTTGAGCTTGCGTTGATAAGATACCTTGGTATCAGGCTGTCTCTCGCGCTGGTTGGAATAATCAATATACTCAATGGAGCTATACTGCTGGCGATGAGAGCAGCTCCAGCACACAAGCCAACGGAAAAGCCGAAGAGCTTTGCCAATCGTATCGTGTTTGCCCTTGCACTGGCCAGTCTGGTAAGTGCCGTCTTTCAGATGTTCTTCTTTAAGCTTTCTTATCTGGTTTTCCATCCCCATCGAGAGAACTTTGCCATCGGCCTTTCGGTAACTATGTTCGGCATCTTTCTCGGCGCGTGGCTGGCCTCAAAGGTGCGGATTCGCTTCGAAACATTTCTCGTCCTAACGGCTGCATCTATAGGCCTGATTTACGTCAATTACCTTCCTACACTGCGGTTTTATGAGGCGACCATCAGCTGGACAAAAAGCTCGGAGCTTCTTGTCCTCATCCATAAATTTTTCTTCGGATGCTTATTTGCGCTTGCTCCTATGACCTTTCTCGGAGCTCTGATACCTGCTTTGATGCGCACGGAGAAAGAAGTAGCCGGCGAATCCGGCCATCTGCTGTGGGTCTCAAGTCTGGCCAATGCCGCGGGCTATCTGGTGTACGTAACTATCGGCCATCCCTTCGTGAGCAGCGGAACGCTGCTTGCTCTTATTGCCGGCACTTTGCTTCTGGCGAGTCTGCTCTCATCAGGACTTCGCTGGTCCAGGATTCAGTGGGCCCTTGCTGGATGCAGCGTCGTTCTGGTGATTCTCCTGATTTCCGGCTGGAATGACCGAAACTTCTACCTGGCACACTGGGCCAGCCAGCTTAGGGATGAGGACGACGTTAAACTATTCAAAAGCGGTGCCGAAAATTGCACCCTTGTTCGCACTGACAGATCCTTTATGAGGGGCAAGTTTGCGGTTTCCGACTCGACACGTGCCAGCCTGGAAAAATATGTATGGCAGGATCTCTGGATTTCCTATAACGGCCACCCGAGCATTTCAATCCGGACCAATGAAATTGATAACTACGCAGAGATGACCACTGCCATCATTCCGGCGTTGAGCGCTTCTTGTCTCGACAGAGGGCTGGTCATCGGTTTTGGCACGGGCATCACCGCCGGCACAGCTTCTGCGATTTTCAAGACCACCGACGTGGTCGAAATCAATAAAGCTTTTTACGAAATGATGCCTCATCTCAGCAATACAAACTTCGACATTGAACACAACCCGTCGGCCATACTGCACATCTCGGACGGCAGAGCGTTTCTCATTGGCAAAGACGGAACTTATGATGTGATTATAAGCACGGTTTCCGCCCCGACTTACTTTTCCGCTTCCAAGATTTATACCGTGGATTTCTACAACCGAGTAAGAAAATCCCTCAAGCCTGATGGCTTATTCTGCACCTGGGTCGCGGTATCTGAAATGTCGGAGGAAGGGATGTTGACCATCTTATCGGCTCTGCGGCATAACTTCCGTTACTGTGAACTTCACGATATGGAGGCACGATATTATTTGTTGACATGCTCGAACCAGCCTATCCGCACCAAGAGGAGATTCAGTGAACTGGTGCTGACTGACCAGCGTCTTACTAAGCGGTTGCGGCACAGTCTACCAGGCTTGGACCTCGATGAGTTTTTTGAGGATATTCTGCTCAGCGACAATATCTTTGACCATTTTACACTGAAGGTTCCACAAGAGAACACCGATGACCATCCTGTACTTGAATTTATGGCGGTGCGAGCCTGGAACCGGGGAAACATGGGAAGCGATCCGCTTACCAAATACCAAGACTTGCTGAACATCGACCCTGTCCGGCGCGATGAGTTGAAGGACCCTGTCAAACTCGCCCGAAGAGCAATTGTATTCTGGAGAATAAGCTCAAAATACTACGAGAAGGTCTTCCAACCTATGCTTCTGAAAGACCCGAACTGCGCCTATGAGTTTTTACTGCTGGCCGCCGACTACAAAGCATACGAAGGAAAAGCTGACGAGGCCGTCAATCTGCTTAATACAGCCCTGAACATCAAGCCGGACTCCGCACAGGCACTCAATAACCTCGGCAATATCCTCGCAACACAGGGCAAATTCGACGAGGCAGTCAAACATTTTCGACAGGCAATACAAATCCAGCCCGATTTCGCCGAGGCGCACAACAACCTTGGCAATGTGCTTGTAAAACAGGGCAAAGTTGACGAGGCAATCAGCCATTTCTGGCAGGCGACGCAAATAAGCCCCAAATTCATCCAGGCATATATCAACCTCGGAAATTCGCTTGCGTCGGAAAGCAAATCTGATGAGGCGAGCCGGGTCCTGCAGGAGGCCCTTACTTATAACAAACAATCCGGCTCAAACAGCGATATCGCAGATGTCCATCTCAACCTGGCAATGATATTAAAGAAATCCAATGAAACCCAACAGGCCAACGAGGAGCTCGCCAATGCGATTAAAGGATATCGCCAGGCAATAGCTGACGACCCTCAATCGGTCCAATTAAACGTTCGCCTTGCCGATGCACTGGCTCAGGCGGGTAATCTATCTGAAGCGAGCGTATATTTCAGAGAGGCTATAGAACTGAACCCGACGATTTTAGACAACCAATTTAAGCTGATAGAGGCTCTTAAATCACAGGGACAGGTCGATGAAGCGGTTAAGGCATCCGAAAAAGCAATCCTGTTATTCTCAAAACTTGAGCGTAAAGATGCCGCCGCCAAACTGCAGAAATACGCCGGTTTCCTTGAGAATATGAAGGAACAATCAAAGGTTTCAAAATAACTGTTTTTTGTTTTAATGAATCTAATAAATTCAGGATTGTAGTGGTATAGTTATGTCGGCAACTGATAAGCAAAAGACTATTGGTAGAATCAGAGCCGACTTGCTGTCAACTCTGGCACTGCTTTCCGGCTGCTGCAGCCTGGCCTATGAGGTACTTTATGTGCGGGCTCTGACAGCGGTACTGGGTGATATGTTTTATGTACATGCCGCCCTACTGAGCACGTTTCTAGTGGGTATCGGGCTTGGCTCCAAACTGGCACACAGGGTGCTGCGATGGCTCTGGGCGTTCGAGACCCTTACCGGCCTATGGGCACTTGGGTTGCCTATCATTTTGAAGTGGGTCTCGGAGCAGTCTTTTTTGAGCTTAGTTACCTCAAGTCCTGCTTTTACTATCCTTGCAACGATTGGGTTTATTTCGCTGCCGAGTTTGCTAATCGGGTTCAGCATTCCGCTGTTCAGCGCATACATCAAAGCCCTGCAGGGTGAACGGCTGGCTTTTCAGGGAATCTACAAGGTGTATAACCTCGGCGCATTTCTAAGCATTCTCGGTGTTGAGCTTGTCCTGATAAGATACTTTGGTATCAGGCTATCCCTTGCTACGGTAGGAATAATCAACGTGTTCAACGGCGCTATACTGCTGGCAATGAGAGCGGCTCCGGCGCACAAGCCAACGGAGAAGCCGAGAAGATTCGAGGGGCGCATTATATTCGCCCTCGCCATAGCCAGCCTGGGAAGTGCTGTCTTTCAGATGTTCTTCTTTAAGCTTTCTTATCTGCTCTTCTATCCCCACCGGGAGAACTTTGCCATCGGCCTTTCGGTAACTATGTTCGGGATTTTCCTCGGCGCATGGGCAGCCTCGAAGGTGAGAATCTCTTTTGAGACATTTCTTGTTCTGACCGCTGGTTCGATTGCTCTGATTTACGTGAACTATCTTCCTATTCTGCGGTTCTATGAGGCGACAATCAATTTGGTAAAAGGCTCTGAGTCTCTTATTCTCATCCAGAAATTTTTCTTTGGGTGTCTGTTTGCACTTGCTCCTATGACCTTTCTCGGAGCTCTGATACCTGCGTTGATGCGTACGGAGAAAGAAGTAGCCGGCGAATCCGGCCAACTGCTTTGGGTCTCAAGCCTGGCCAACGCTGTGGGCTATCTGGTGTATGTAGTTATCGGCCATCCTCTACTGTCCAGCGGCACTCTGCTGGGACTGATTGCCGGTACGATGCTTCTGGCAAGTCTGCTCTCATCGGGACTTCGCTGGTCCAAGATTCAGTGGGCCCTTGCTGGATGCAGCGTCGTTCTGGTGATTTTCCTGATTTCCGGCTGGAATGACCGAAACTTCTACCTGGCACACTGGGCCAGCCAGCTTAGGAATGAGGACGACGTTAAACTATTCAGAAGCGGGGCCGAGAGCGCCACCCTTGTTCACACTGATAGAATCTTTTTTAGGAGCAGGGTTGGGATTGCCGAGCAGATACGCATCTCCCACGAGGAAAAAAATGTATGGCAGGATATCTGGATTTCCTACAATGGCCACCCGAGTATTTCCATCCAGCACAATGGGGTTGTCAACTTCGCTGAGATAGCAGTCGGCGTCATTCCTGCCTTCAGCGCCCCCCGTCTTGAAAGGGCGCTTGTAATAGGATTGGGTACGGGCATCACAGCAGGCGCAACCTGCCGGATTTTCAAAGCCACAGATGTGGTCGAAATCAACAAGGCCTTTTGCGAAATGATGCCTTACCTTAAATATGCAAATTTTGATATTGAACACAACCCGTCGGCCATACTGCATATATCAGATGGGCGCGCCTTCCTCGTCGGCAAAGACGGCACTTATGATGCGATTATAAGCACGGTTTCCGCTCCGACTTATTTTTCTGCATCTAAAATATATACGCTGAACTTCTACAAGCGGGTGAGAGAATCTCTCAAGCCCGACGGCGTATTCTGCACGTGGATATCGGTAGCAGATATGTCGAGAGACGGGATGATGACTATCCTGTCGGCACTGCGACACAACTTCCTTTACTGTGAGTTGCGGCTTCTGAGAGGGCAATACTATGTGCTGACAAGCTCAAATCAGCCGATTCGCCCGAAGAGACAGTTCAGTGAACTGCCGCCGGACAGACATCACCTGAGCAGGCAATTGCAGCAGGGTTTATATGGTATTGACCTCGATGAGTTTTTTACGGACACTGTGCTAAGCGAAAACATTTTCGACCATTTTACCCCCGAGGTTCCACACGAAAATACCGATGACCATCCTGTTCTTGAATTTATGGCCGCTCGAAGCGAGGATTTGGGAAAGTCAGGAGCCGACCCGTTCTCCGAGAACCCACCACTGCTGAATATCAACCCGCTCCGAGGCCCGGACGTAAAAGAGGCCGCCAGATTCGCCCGCAAAGCAGCGATTTTCTGGCGACACAGGTCACGCTTTTTTGAAATGTATTTCCAGCCTATTCTGCTGCAAGAGCCAAACAGCGCATACGAGTTTTTCCTGCTGGCCGCCGACTACAAAGCATACGAAGAAAAATTTGACGAGGCCGCCAATCTGCTTAATACAGCCCTGAACATCAGGCCGGACTCCGCCCAGGCATACAACAACCTCGGCAATGTCCTCGCAAAACAGGGCAAACTCGACGAGGCAATCAGCCATTTCCGGCGGGCATTGCAAATCCAGCCCGACTTCGCCGAGGCGCACAACAACCTCGGCAATGCGCTTGCAGCACAGGGCAAAGCCGGCGAGGCAATCAGCCATTTTCGGCAGGCGACGCAAATCAGGCCTAATTTCATCCAGGCGTATATCAACTTAGGGAACTCACTTGCATCAGAAGGTAAATTCGATGAGGCAAGCCGGGCCCTGCAGGAGGCCCTTACTTATAACAAACAATCCGGCTCAAACAGCGATATTGCAGATATCCATCTCAACCTGGCAATGATATTAAAGAAATCCAATGAAACCCAACAGGCCAACGAAGAGCTCGCCAATGCGATTAAAGGATATCGCCAAGTGATAGCCGACGACCCCCAATCGGCTCAATTGAACGCCTGCCTTGCTGATGCGCTGGCTCAGTCGGGTAATCTCTCTGAAGCAACTGCATATTTCAGAAAGGCTGTAGAGTTGAATCCGACAATTCTGGACAACCAATTTAAATTGACAGAGGCTCTTAAATCACAGGGACAGGTCGATGAAGCGGTTAAGGCATCCGAAAAAGCAATCCTGTTATTCTCAAAACTTGAGCGTAAGGATGCCGTCGCCAAACTGCAGCAACAGTTCGACTCACTGAAATACAAGAAATCAAAATGAGAAAAACACTCAAAAAAGACTTGGAAATCGTTATCGGTATTTTTTTACTGGCGTTTGGGCTGCGTTTACTTTACCTGTATGAGAGTTCAGACAATCCGTCGTTTGAGATGCCCATCGTAGACTCCGCAGTGTACGATAATATGGCACGGTCGGTGGCTGACGGCAAGCCGATGAGCGATGACTTTTTCTGGCAGCCTTTCTTTTATCCCGTGTTTCTATCCGTAATCTATTTCGTCAGTAATTCATCAATCATCTTCGCCAAGATTATGCAGGTGCTGCTGGGCAGTATCACATGTTCACTAACGTACTTACTGGGGAAAAGGATTTTCAACAGGGGTGCTGGAATAATAGCTGCCATTATGGCCATCTTTTACGGACCTCTGATATTTCTCGATGGCGAGCTTGTAGCGAACAGTCTGGAAACACTGTGGTACGTCGTTCTCATTTTGCTCCTTCTTAAGACTTTATCCAATAAAAGCATATGGTTTTGCACAATTTTGGGGATATGCGGAGGCTTAAGCACCATTACACGCCCCACCATTATTCCTTTCCTTATAACCGCTGCTATCTGGCTGGCAATCGTTTTCCACCGAGCGCGGCTGCGATGGCCACAGATAAGCATCAGATTAGCGGGGATACTGTGCGGCTTTGCGCTAATAACCATACCGGTGGCGACTCAGAACCTTCGAATAACCGGCCACTTCGGATTCCTGCCGGCATCCGGAGGGATTAATCTTTTTGTCGGCAATAATCCGAATCTAACCAAGACACTAAGCGCCCGGCCGGGATGGGAGTGGGAAGAAATAACGACACTGCCTCAACAGAACGGCGTTAGCGGGAATATGTGGGAACAGCAAAAATATTTTAATAAACAAGTCGTAAACTTTATATTAACCAAACCATTTGCGTTCGCGGAAGGGCTGGGCTATAAAACCATTCAGTTTATAAACTCCAGAGAACTACCTCGAAATGTGGACATATATTTATTCCGCAAGTGGTCCGGCATACTGGGCCTGCTTACCTGGAAAATAGGTGGATTTGGATTTCCCTTCGGGCTGTTTCTGCCATTGACAATAGTGGGATTAGTGAGTTGCTGGCGACAAACGCCTGCCGTGATGAAACTGTTTCTTCTTACATTTTCGCTATCGGTAATAATGGTTTTTGTGGCGTCACGATACCGGACACCGATGATACCCGTGATGTCCATTATGGCAGCGGCGGGGTTACTTAGCCTGATAAAAATGATACGCACTCTTCAAATCCGCCGGATTGCGATTACGGGTATCTGCGGGGCCGGTGTGATTCTACTTTCAACCGCTACAGGGCCGTTTCCCCAGGAACAGGCAAACTTCGAGGCTGAACTGTATGAAAATGTGGCGGCTGAGGAGGCAAAACAAGGAAAAACTGATGAAGCCTTTGGACATCTAAACAAGGCGCTGACACTACAACCCGGTAGTCCATCGGCATACGCCAACTTAGGTGTGGTTCTCGTCCAAAAGGGAAAAGTTGATGAGGCCATAATACACTACAAGAAAGCCTTGGAATTTAAGAGCGACTCAACGGAGGTTCTCAACAATTTAGCTATGGCGTTAGCCGAGAAAGGCGAAGTCAATGAGGCCTTTAGCAATCTAAACAAGGCTCTGCAGATAAAGCCATGGTATGCCGAGGCACATTTCAATATGGGAAATCTTTTATTGAAGCAGAAGAAATTCGATGCTGCTATTGAGTGCTATGATAAGGCCATCCAATTCAAACCTGACTATCCGAAGGCCTATGGGAATTTTGCGGTAGCACTTCTATCCCTCGGCAAAATTGAGGAGGCGATTGCATATTTCAGGGAGGCCGCTCGACTGCAACCCGACAACAGACAGATGCGGTATAACTTAGCGATGATATTGGCTGAGCACGGCCGAGGCGGGGAAGCCATCAAGGAATTCAGGGAAATATTAAGGCGGAATCCTGAAGATATAGACAGCATCGATTATATAGCGTGGATATTAGCAACGGATAAAAATCCAGCCATTCGGAATCCCCAGCAAGCAATCCTGCTGGCCAAAAAGGCCTGTGAACTAAGCAATAACAGGCAGCCTGAACCATTGAGTATCCTGGCTGATGCATACGCTTCAGCGGGAAGATTTGATGAGGCCGCAGAGACAATCGATAAGGCCCTGCAACTGACGGAGGAACTGACCAAACAACTTCAAAAACAATTGAAGAACTACAAGAACAGAGCTGCAACAGAAGAAAAAAGCCCTTTGCCGGCCAGGACCGACGTTAATCAATAGAACAGACCTAATGCGCTATTTGTTAATGCCGGCATTCCCGTCAGGAACTTTGGTGAATATAAGTTCCTCTGCTTCTTGACCGAGGACACTGCGCAAATCCCCTATTTTTTTGAACTTTGATTTATCCGCTGTGTGATTGGGGTCAGGCGGCGCCAGCACGGCCAAATCCAGCGAATTAAATGCATCGCCCTGCCAGATTTTTCCATCCTCTGAGACATTGCCGATGACAAAATACTCACAGGAGCCTTCTGCAATACTGGTCATATCCATATAAACCCGCTTGATTTTTATGTATGCGGACAATTCATTGTCCTGCGGGTCGAAGCAAACCTCGATATTTCCCGGCTCAAAGATGCCGGGCTCTCCTTTGCGGCCATAGACTCTGGTTATCTGGCCAGGCCTGACTCTAACACTGGCCAGAGGAATAACGACAGAAGAGATTACGCCGTTCGGCTCAAAGACAACTTCCCAGTTCCACTTGTCGGCCTTCCAGGTGCCGGCAAGAGAAGGTGGGAACCGGCCGCCGCCCTTAACAATCACATCGACGCTGCTTTTAGCAGCGGGCCGTAAACCGTTCTGATTTACGGCAAGCTTCTGACACCCTGCAAGGGCAGACAGCAAAACACTACAGCCGACTAACGCCAGTATTTTATTCATTGCTTTTATCTCCTAAGAGCTTCTAACAAAATGCCTCGTATTTCGTCTTTCGGTTGCGCCGCTTGTTTCGTATTTCGTTTTACGGTTGCGTCTTAGACAGCGACTTACGATTGACGCAACCGATACGAGCTGCGCAACCGCAACCGTTTGACGAGGTTAAGAATTCTAAGAAATTCCGGCGTGATTGACAAGAAAAAAGAGGCAGGTCAAAGACCTGCCTCTTCGTAAACCATCTGCTGGTTCTCAGCGCTTATTTGCGACGACGCAGCAACAAGCCACCCAGGCCAAGCAACAGCATAGTTGTCGGCTCAGGAACCTGGTGAATGACCAGTGAATCCACTGCTTGCATACCGCCAGCTACTCTGCTATCAAAAAGTGTCAGATATACAGTCTTGCCAGGCTGTGTGCACGTGAGGTCAACATGCCAGAGTTGACCGGCGAGCTCCACCGACGCTGGATTCCATGCCTGTTGGAATGCTTCCTCAGCGTAGTCTAAACCCATGACCCAGCCGCCATTCGGGAAAACGGTGAAGCCGAAATCGGTGGACATGTCACCTGCAGCAGCACCTTTTGCAGCATTAGCCAAACTGTAACCACCCTGGCTCGGGACTTCAATATCGAGATAGGTCCAGAAATTCCTTAGAACCACACCGTCGTTATTCGTGTTGTAGATGTCGATGACGACCATATTAGTGTAAGGTTGTCCCGGTCCTATGCCAGTATTACAAAGCGTAATATCAGTCGCCGTGGTCTCGCCATTGACCGAAATATACAACGTTGCGTTTGCAAATGAAGCCAATCCAAGAACCAACATCAAAATTAACAGTTTCTTCATCATCTCACTCCTTACTTAACTTAACTTAAAACTTAAAAACATTCGAATGTCAAAAATCAACTTTTTCGCAAGAGCCACACACTCCTGCACTAAACTTAAAAACTACTTTAAAAACAACAACTTACCTGTTGCTCGGGTCTCTGTTGCCCGGCACACTATTTCCCGCCGGATTCTGATTCCAGTTGCCCGACAGGATTCCCAAATCATTGCTCCCGACTTCGACAATGTTCGGTGCTTTACCCTCAGACGTACGGTCGAAGTCTGCACAGCCGTTCGGCTCCGGAGCAACAGCTATTTGAGCTGCAGTCTTGTTCCAGGCACCCGAAAGAACCGCCAAATCAGCGCTCCCGACCCAGAAAACATTTGGTGACTTACCTTCCTGCAGACCATCGGCGTCACCGTAGGTCTGTCTCGGATAGCACCAGCATATAGGCTTGCCAACCGCAACCCAGTTCGTGTACTGCGTCGTGTCGTAGTCGTATGGGAAGCAATCGAATTCTACCTGCATTGTATGAGCGGCGTCCATAGTTACGTTCGTAGCAGCGGTGTTCGCATAATAGGAGCCATCCTTATCCCACTGCCTGAAGTAGTGGTGATAGCCGCCAAAAGTAGCGTTGCCCGGTGCCGTAAGAGATACAACTGTGCCATTGCCGTAATACAGCGTATAGGGGGTCGTACAGCTGTGGTTGTTGATGTCATTCGGGCTTACCGTAATCGATACTCCATCGGTATCGCGCGACGTAACATTCAGGGTACGCACCGCCACATATACTGCCGTCCTTGTACAGTCGGCGCTCATAGTCACATTTGTAGCCAGGGTTGTATTGCCGTCCTCCAGCCACTTACTGAAAACGTTGCCAGAGGCGTATTGCGGGGCTGTCAGAGTCACAACTGTGCCATCATTGTAAGACCGCGTAAACTGGGTCTGACCGTTGTTGAGGCCGTTGTTGTCATTCGGGCTTACCGTTATCGTTACCCCACTGTTGGGATTTTGTGACGCAACAGTCAGGGCACGCACCACCTGTACGGCGATGCGAGTACAAACGGTAGCAGGAGACACAGACGCAATGGCCCCATTAGCTTCATAGACGACCACATCTCCGCGAATCGGCTCACCTGTAACACAGACATTGCAATCACTGTTGACTTGAACAGAAAGCAGGGTGCCGCTAAGAGGCGGCTGATTGCCTTCCTGATAGAGCGCACCCAGTTCGGCAATGATTGTGTTTGTGTTGAGGCCGGTACCTGCTGCACACGGGTCCCATGGAGGGGCGATAGGCGTGTTATAGTCAGTAACCTTACCGTTAGAGTCAATGACAATGCCGCCCGGGAAGATACCGTAACCCTTCTTCACGCTGTTGCTTTCACCGATATTGTAATCGTTGATGGCGGTGAATAGCGCGGTATTAGGGTCTGCGGTATATATCTTCAGACCGAAGCCACTGACATTGGCATCTGCGGAATACCTGATGGATGCCCAGTGCAGTCCTTTGTCAACAACAGACATAGTAACATTGGCCGCAAAAGCTTGTGCGGCAACAAGCAAAACTATACTTACCAGGAGCATTTTTCTCATGGTAAATCCTTCCTTTCAAATTCCTTTTCTTCTCCGCAGGGCAACACACCCTGCACTGTTTCGGTTTCTACAAATAAAATCTTAACACCCTGTCTAAAACTGAAAAATCTCCAAAATCTGAAATTGCGCTATACAGTAATGCGGTGCTAATTTACTTGTACAGCATAAACGGCATAAAAGGCCGACAGGAAGCCTAAAAAAGTGACATTTCTCCGCTCCTCCGTACCTCCTTTCTCGCCGGGTGGCGTAAAAATGCATTTACTCGTGTATAATGTACTGCAATTCGAGTTGTAGGATTTAAGTGTATCCTACCAGAAGACCCAAAAAAAATCAAGGAAAAAACTAAAAAAAATAAAAAATTTTGGGGCTTGGTGAAGATTAAGACATCCGATGTGGACAGAAAACGGCCCTTGAACGCTGATTTTGCACAAAAAAGGGGGTTCAGGGCCTTGCAGCAGCAAAACGGGGGGTTCGAGGCTGGCAATGGCTATGCCATGCCATAGGCAGGGCGTTTTTGCTGAAAAAAACAGGTTTTTTGCGATTCTTCCAATTACTATATGGAATCAGCAGGGAATTTTGCTATTTTGGCATTTTATGTGGAAGTTTCTGCAAGGACGGCTGATGTTCGTGAGAATAGTGCTACTGTGCTCCGCAGCAGCACTTGTGGCAATCGGGATAGTAGTCATCTATTCGGTCGGTCACCCTGCCCTATCCTACGCAGTATCCCTGACGGGAGGTGCCGGGTCTGGGACGAACGAGCTGGCAGAGCTGTGGAAAAAACAGATATTGTTCGCCGCCATCGGATGCATCGGGTTCTTGGCGGCAAACGCAGTCAACTACCGGCGGTTAGGGGCAGTTAGCTATTGGATTTACGGGGCGGTGCTGGTGCTTCTGGGCCTTTTGCTGATTGACAAGGTGGTGGATTTGCCTTTTGTGCCGGTGATTAACGGTGCACGGCGATGGATTCGAATAGGCACCAGCGGACAATCAATACAGCTACAGCCATCGGAATTGTGCAAGCCGGCGTACGTGCTGGCACTGGCGTGGTTCCTGCGGTATCGCAGCAACTACCGCAACTTCAAAGTGCTGATAGGGCCTTTTGCGCTGACGGTGCTCGCAATGGTTCTGATAGTTCTGGAGCCGAACTTAGGAACGGTGCTGCTGATGATGCCGATTCTGCTGACGATGCTGTTTATCGCAGGTGCCAAAGTCAAGCATCTGGTCATTATCATTCTGCTGGCGCTGGCGGTCAGTCCGGTACTGTGGCATCAGATGAGGCCTTATCAGCGAACGAGAATAAGCTCGGTACTGCTCCAAAGCCGGTGGGTTCAGGAAAAAGCGGAGCAGTATCCAACGCTGGGCAAAATTCTTGTGGGAGAAGAATTCAGCAGAAAAAAATGGGAGAACAACTGGGGCTACCACCTGATACGGTCAAAATACGCGGCGGCCTCCGGCGGAGCAAAAGGCTATGGCTTTCGGGAAGGGCCGTTTATTAAATACAACTTCCTGCCTGAAAGACATAACGACTTTATATTTGCCGTTATCGCGAATCAGTGGGGCTTTGCGGGCTGTCTGGCGGTGCTGGCTCTTTATGCAGTGGTCGTCTGGTGCGGACTGGAGATAGCGAGCGGCAATCCGGAGCCGTTCGGACGACTGCTGGCGGTCGGTATCATAACAACGTTTACGCTCGAGACCATCGTCAACGTAAGCATGACGTTAGGACTGATGCCGATTACGGGCCTTACTCTGCCATTAGTCAGCTACGGCGGGTCGAGTCTCGTGGCTAATATGATTTCCGTAGGACTGCTAAACAACATCGGCCGATGTCGGCCCTTCAGCGTAGCACGCAAAGGATTCGAATAATACACGAGTCGAGTCATTGAAAAGGACAGCCGGCGAGGATATAAATAGTCAGGGATGATAAAAGGTTTCAGACAGATAGCTTCACTTACGGCACTGTCACGAGTGCTGGGGTTTGTCCGGGATGCAGCGTACAGTCATTTTTTCGGGGCGGGTGCGCTGCTGGACGCCTGGTCCATCGCATTTAAGATTCCTAATCTGGCACGGAGACTGTTCGGTGAAGGAGCAGCTTCCGCTTCTTTTATTCCGGTATACAGCGAAGAGCTCCACAAGGACCGCCAGAGCGCAAAAGAGCTGGTCAATACGGTGGTAACGGTTTTGTTCGTGATACTGGCAGCGATAATCATAATCGGTGAGGTGCTGCTCTGGGGCTACTACAAATTCTTCAGCACAACCGGTGAGAGCAAAATGGTTCTGTCACTGACGGCAATAATGCTGCCGTATATGCTGCCTATCTGCATAGTGGCGATACTGGGCGGGATACTGAATGTGCACAGGCATTTTGCGATACCGGCAGCCGTGCCGATAGTCCTCAACCTATTCATTATCGCGGGAATCCCGTTTGCGGATTCGATACTGAACCTGCCGAAGCAAAAACAGGTTTTTGGGGTGGCAGTTGTGGTACTCATCGCCGGCGTTGCGCAGGTAGCGATTCATATCCCGGCGCTCGTTCGCCGCGGCGTTTCCATAAGGCCGGCGTGGCAGATTCACTCGGACGCCTTCAGAAAAATAATAATCCTTATGGGGCCGATGATATTGGGTCTGGCGGTAACACAAATCAATACTTTGGCCGATGACCTTATTGCGTGGTGGTTCTCCGGCTCGGCAGAAAAAGGGACTTTCTTTATGCTGATGGGCCAGAAAATTCTGTACCCGCTGGGCCGGGGGTCGGTGTCACATCTGTACTTTTCGCAAAGACTGTATCAGCTGCCGTTAGGAGTATTCGGCATATCACTGGCAACGGCGATTTTCCCGGTGATGAGTGCAGCTTCGGCAAGAAAAGATTTTATAGAGCTGGGCAAGACAATCTCTCGCGGCTTTTGCGCGAGCGTTTTCATTTCGATACCTGCGACAATCGGGCTGGTGGCGACAGCCAAGCCGCTAATTTCATTTGCCTTCCAGCACGGCCGATTCACCGGCAAGGACACAAGTATGGTGGTGTGGACGCTGCTTTTTTATACATTAGGATTATTGGGCTATTTTTCGCAGCAGGTTATCGTGCGAGCGTTCTATTCGATGCAGAATTCGAAGACGCCCGTGATAAGCGCTTTGACAGCGGTCGGCGTTAATGTTGTGCTGAACCTGACCCTGATGTGGTTTATGGGTACGGGAGGACTGGCGCTATCGACGGCACTTTGTTCGTACCTGCAGGTCGTGATTCTCACGACTATTCTTCACAGGCAATTAGGTCCGACAATATTCGAAGGCCTTGCAGTTACATTGGCAAAAACAACAGCGGCTACACTGCTGATGTCGGCAGCGATTGTAATAACGATGCTATTGTCAAAAAACTGGCCGAACGTTCTCAAGCTGGCTTTAATGTTGCCGGTAGGGACGGCGGTCTATCTGGCGGCGGCAAAAGCCCTGAAAATCGAAGCACTTTCCATATTTACAGGCGGTAAAAAAGCCTCCGAAGGAGAATTTTATGATGGCTGAGGCTTAAACATATTCTCGAAAGAACCGTATTGAACCCATGCTGTGCAGTGCTTCACAGAGCAGCAAAAGAGGCTTTCGGAGGCCTAAAACGGGTAGTTTCCCTGAAAAAGCCCGCCGATAGCCAAAATTTGAATGGTGGGTCGGGGACAGGATTGCCAGAAAAGCAATAAAGTCCGCTAAAATATGCAGACTGCACATACTATTATACCTAAAGCGAGCAGGACAATTTCCCGAAATAATACCAAAAAGACCGGCCTTTTACCGCAGATGAGGCTGTTTTCAGAACCAAGAGAAGGCAAGGGGATATTTACAGCCGGCGGTTAAATGGACTTGGCCATCCCTTACGGAACTGCAAACTCGCAAGCCGGTTTGGCGGAAAGATTATGCGCAAGAGCAGATATTTGTTGGTTTTCTTGATATTTCTGTTGTGCTGCGGTCTGTCAGCCGAGGAGCCGCCGACGTCCCAGGGGACTCCGCCGAAGCAGCTTCGTCCCTCACGCGAAGGCGGAAGCTATGGCGACGGAGCGCAGAAATCGTCAGATTCAGGTGATTCAGAGCAGTTGTTTTCACCATCAGTCGGTCAAACGTTCTACGAGATAGCTTATGAGCTGGCTGACCAACAGGAAGTCAACAGGGCACAGGTCGAACAGGCAATCGTGTTGCTGAACGCCACAAAAGAAGTCGATGTCAGAGCCAAGTATGTTCTGGTCGATATTCTGAAGCTGGCGAGCAAATACCCAGACCGTGACCGCTCCAAACTGGTGCGCAAACTGTTTGAGGATTATCTGGATGAATCGGCTGAGCTTGGGGTGGTCAGGAAAGCAGTTCAGTATCTGCTGGAGCGGCTGGACTCCCGCGAAGAGCGCGAGACCTTACTCACCGGGCTGATAAGAAATTTTGGCGACAAGAACAAGGTTTTAGGCTCTGAGCTGGCAACACTGATGGGTCTGCTGCTGACTGAAAGGCCCGCCATGGAGACCGCTATTTCCTCCTTTTTAGCAGCATATCAACACAACAAATACAATAAACTGGCCTTTGCGAAACTGGAAGAACTTGCGCCTGAGGGTATATCAGGGGGTGCCTATGTTGAGCACCTGAGACTGATGCTGCGTGAAAATCCGCTGGACCTGGAGTCTGCGCTGGCTTTCGCCCGATATGCCGAGCGGATGGAACTTTACGAGGTCGCATCGGGGGCGTACGAATACTGCGCCAATCTATTCAACTACCTGTACCCATCCGAAAATATACCGGCAAAGATTTACCTTCCATGGGCACTGAGCAGCTATAACACCAGGCGAGGTTACCAGAAATGCCTTGAGATTGCCTCCGGTATACGGGATAAAGGCCAATTTGATTTGGTGCTGGAAGTAGTGGCAGGCAAGGCGGCGGCAAAAATGGGCAACGAGGAACAATCGAGACAGATATTAACCGACGCTGCAGAGAAGGCGCTTTCGTACATAGAGAAAGAGCAACCACTACTACAAACCGACAGACAGTTCAGCGAGGCTCAGCTTGCATGGTTCTACTGCTTCGGGCTGACAGATTCGAACATGGCGGTTGACTGGGCTAACAAGGCGTATGCAGCAGACCCAAATTCGACAACGGCGGCGGAGATTCTGGCATATTCGCTCGTTCTCAGCGGCCAAAATGAGTGGGCCAAACCCCTTTTGGAAGATCACAACCAAACACAGATAGCCAAATTAGCAGAGGCAGCGATTCAACTGTCGCAGCAACAAAAGGACACAGCTATCGAGACACTCAAGTCTGCCATCGCCATAAATCCTGGTACGCTGGAGGCTGAGCGTGCCAAAGAAATGCTGGCTGAGTGTGGTTCGCAGTACATTGCCCCCATAGACACCGGGACCCTAATGATGGGCCTAAAAGAGATGTTCGAGGAAAAACTGATACCGACATTCCTCAGCCCTGAAAAAATACTGTCGGTTCGTCTTAATCTCCGCGGCAGCAAGTTTTCGTACGGCAGTGACTTTGGCGCAGTCGTAGCAATAATCAACGACTCTCAGGAGCCGCTTGTGGTCAGCGATGAGGGGTTATTCAAAGGCAATATCCGAATCGACGCTGAGATTAGCGGAGACCTCAGTAAGAAAATACCCGAGCTGATAAATATAAGGTATCAGCCATCTGTGCCGATTGAGCCGGGCAAGAGTATGCTCGTGCCTGTCCGGCTTATCAGCGGTGAGCTGAAAAAGATACTGAATAAGCATCCACAGGCATCTGTTGATATCGAATTCACGGTTTACATCGACCCTGTTACAGCCGAGGACGGCAGTGTAACCAACAGATTAGCTGATATAAAACCACTCAAACTCGCTGTAAATCGTACGGGAATTCAAATCAGCAGCAGATTCCTGCAAACGCGATTCAACTCACTGGCAAAGGGCCGACAGGGACAAAAGATAAGTACGATAGAACTCTTTGCGGGACTATTGGCCGAACAGCAGGAGATGGCTAACCGGGAACCGCCTTACAAACTCGTGCGCGCCGACTGGATGCAGGAAATGCTCCGGTCTGCACTGCTGCAGGGCCTTGCCGACGACAGCTGGGCAGTCAGAACGCATACGACCGCAGCGATGCTTTCCCTGCCGATGGATTACGAGCTGCTAAACGCTGTCTCAGAAAACCTCAACGATACTCACTGGCCGGTGCGTCTGATAGCTATGTACGTGCTGGCGAAAGAACAGGGCACCCATTTCCGAAAGGTTCTGGACCATATCGCCAAATACGACTCCAATAATCTCGTCCGCGAAATGGCGGTCGCCCTCGGCGGCACAGCGCCAGAAACCACTAAACCAGCAACTCAGCCGCAGCAACCCGCGGAACCAAACAAACCGACAAGTCCGCCAAAACAACGCATCTCAAAACGACCCGCGGAGCCAAACAAACCAGCAAGTCAGCCGAAACAAAGTATGCCACAACAACTCGCCGAACCGAACCAGCCAGCAACTCAGCCAAAACAAAGCAGTCCACTACAACCCGCGGAACCAAACCTGATATACTGACCGCATTCCGCCGCCGGCTTGATTTACGAAAAATTTATGTTGTAATATCACTGCCATTTTGTAATATCCGGCGTTCACTTGTTCCGTAAAGAATCTGCGTATAAATTTGCCTGTAAATTGCTTTTTTGAAAGGGTCAAATAATGGCAGCTAAAGTAGATAGGAAGAAATGCACAGGCTGCGAGGCGTGTGTGGAAGAATGCCCGAGCGAGGCAATAAGCATGGCTAATGAGAAGGCTGTGATAAACGCCGACGCCTGCGTCGATTGCGGCATCTGTGTGGACATTTGTCCCGTTGAGGCAATTAGCTTGGAATAATCGAAACCCTAAAGTTAAAAGTAAAAAATTAAAATTGTGGAGTTGCCGCTTCGCGGCAACGACCTCCTTAATTTTGCGTTTTGACATTTAAATTTTGAATTTCGATAGTCGGCCCCATCGTCTAGGCAGGTCAAGGACACCGGGTTTTCAACCCGGCAACAGGGGTTCGAATCCCCTTGGGGCTATTCGATTTACGATTGACTATTTTCGATTGACGATTGGGGAAGAATACCGCACCTATTTTAATTCTAATTTTTGCGCAGGCTGGTATTATCACAAGCCCTGCAATCAAACACTTATTTACCATAAGCGGACAAAAATAGGTGCGGTACGCTCAAAGCTGCATTCCAGATACAACCGCTTCAAAAACCATTGTGCCGTTCACGACCCCCTGTGTGCTGCAGGTGTATTTCCTGCTTTTGAAATGCGTCAAGTGGCAGAGCAGACACAACCGCTGTCCTGGCACCACGACAGCCCGAAACTTTACTGATTCTATGCCGCCAAAACCGATAAAGCCTTTATAGCCGAATATCTGCTTTACCAGAAAGCTCGAAAGCTGAGCCGCTGCCTCAACCATAAGCACGCCCGGCATCAATGGCCGACCCGGTATGTGCCCGCGAATCCAGAATTCGTTCTCGGTTACATCCTTATAGCCGAGAACCAGCCGCCTCTCCTTGTCATACCAAAGTATACCATCGAGCTGCTGCATCTCAAATCGCTGGGGATTTACCTGGCCAATAGCTTGCTTGTCAAAGATTGGCTCCGCTTTCAGGTCTATCTGCGATAAATCAAACAATAACGGCGGCGGCATAATTGATACCCGAAAAGTAAAACTTCACACAGTTGAAGCAAACCCCCCGCCAGCAGCGGTCGGCCAATCCTTCGACTCTGCTCAAGATGGTGAGCCTGTCGAACCATTAACCCACCGGCAGTCAGAGTACGACATTCGCAACGGCTTGCTCACGCCAACTTCTCAGTATTTGCGATGCTTTTTACTGGGCGGACCTGAACTCAAGAACGCGATTTCGCAAACTCTGACAGGCCTGTTTGATTTTCTGCATCTGCTTGCGAACTCGTGTGCCCGCGGCCTTGTTACCACCCTCAGCTTTGCTGATATCACTCTCAATTTCAGCTACCAACGCCTTAAGAGTTTCATACTCCTGCATCTAATAGTCCTCCACTCCCGTAAAGGATATTGCGTATTTAGGGTTCAAACAGCCAAGAAATTAAAGGCCGGCAATGATTTTGTCAAAGAAAAATGGGATTTTTGCAAAAAAAACAGCATTTATTTTACCGGATGCTTCGCCACAAAAACATCGCAACCAAAAAATAGGCCGCTGGAAACATCTTATCCAGCTTGGGTTTTGTTCGCTAATCTCTTGTTAATTCAGCGGTTAGGCGGTATTTTGGGTGCCGGTTACGGAAAAAGCTTTTTGGTCAATTCCGCCACCCGTTTGCCGCGGCGTCGGCACTGTTTTTCGACCCTCTGGTCGGGTGCACCGATGGAAACCGGGCCGTAATGGTCGCCCTGCGGGTCGCCGTGGACAATCATACCGGCGATGAGCATCGCCTCTATTATGCCCATAATCGTCGTTTCATTGCCGCCGCCGATATTCGCGGCGCTGGAAAACGCCGCACCAACCTTGCCGTCGAGTTTGCCGTGAAAGCTGACCGCCTCATCGAAAAGCTGCTTGATGGGCCCAGCCATATGGCCATAATAGGTTGGTGAACCGATGACAATCGCATCATAATTGAGCAGGTCATCCGCCTTTACCTTCTCGACGCTCTTGCATTCGGTCGACAGGCCGGCGTCGTTCATCGCCTCGGCGATAATCTCAGCCATCTTTTTGGTATTACCGCTTCGCGAATAATAAACAACTATTGCCTTTGCCATTTTTAATCCTTTCTATTTCGGATTTAACTGCATATTATAACAGCCAGAGCAACCACTCCATAATAACTTTTGAAATAAGTGCCTATTCACATTTTATTTTTTTCTCTGTGCGCCCTCCTGCTCAGTCTTCTTTAGGGGTATTATTTCTTTGTCGAAGCCTTGGGGAATTTTAAACTCGAAAAGTTCCTTATCAATTTTTTCGTTAACTCTGGCATCAAGGAATCTTAACTGGTAAATATCCCCCTCGGTACTGACGGCAATTATTTTTGCGGGCAGATACAGTTTCCTATCAATCCAAAATTCAATAGAAGTATAATCGTTCCTGTAAATCGAGTCCGGCTTAACCATCAAATGCAGCCGAAGAAAATCGTTCGGCTCGCCGGGGTTTTGCTCAATCAGATTTATTACGAACTGTTCTTTCAAATCATCTGTTTTAGTAAAGCCGATAATGGGGAAATTTTTACTGGCTAAATCAAAGGCATCGGCGGGCTTATTCGGCTCAGCCATCTGATAACGCTTAGCAGTTTTGGCCTGATAATCGATGTGGGTAAGCCAGACGCCATCGAAGATATAATGCTCGATATATTTCTGCTGGTCTGCATCATCCTGCTTGAGTGTTTGAAAATTCATTCTGAGTTTCGATTCCCGGCCGGCCTTTTGGTAGTACAAACGGCCGGTTCTCAAGGTCTGCGATTCGAATAAAGGCTGGCTGAACAGATATTCGATTCGGCACTGATAGAAAAGCAGCTCAGCAGTTCTCTGGTTTAGCTGTTTCAGGATGGCGTCGAGAGACCCGTCCTCCGCAGTAGTTTTACTACGGAGGGAGGAATTGACGTCCGTTGCTTCGTGCTGAAGGCGGCCTAAATCCGCCGGCAGGCCGCCGGCACAGCAGGTTCCTATCATTGTCAACAGGATTAAGACGGCTTTGGCTAATATATTTTTATACACAAGCCGACCTTTCATTTCTGGTCTTTGACAATTTGCAGTATCTGGTCAATTCTATCAATGGTAAAGTCTGCATACTCAGTAAATTCATCCGCCCGCTCGTGATTAGTCAAGAGCACAGCGACAGCACCGGCTGCCTTTGCGCACTGCAAATCGAAAAGATAATCACCGACGAGCAGGGTTTCCTGCGGCTTTACCTTGAACTGCTCACAAATTCGCAATACGCCGAAGGCATCCGGCTTAACAGGGCCGTCATCTCTATCCACGACGGCATCAAATTTTAAGCCGTGCTTTTTGGCGATAGCGAGGGCATTTCCTCGCTTATTCCTCGTCAATATCCCGATACGGATACCTGCCGCCCGAAGGGCATCAAGGGTTTCCTTTGCGCCGGCATTAAGTTTGGATTTTATCACGGCCTGCTGCTCGTGATAGTGCAAAATCTTTTCGGCCTGCTTTCTCTGTGACGGCGACATTTTCGCCATAGACTCCAAAATCGGGCCGGAATCCTTCGGCAGACCCATCTGTTGCCGAATGGCATCGAAATCAAAATAAGGCTGAGTTATCGTGCCGTCCAAATCAAATATTACAGCTTTTATTGACATACCTCATATCCCCGCGAGTCAGCATCAGGCCTTTTTGCGAAGCAGTTCAATGAAGTATCGGCCGGCCTGGCTTAAAATTCTACCCTTGCGGACGATTATGCCGGTCGGTCTGACAAAATCTTCGTTTGAAAAGTTAAGGGCCTTGATTGTACCGGCGGCAAGCTCCTGAACTATCGCCGTTTTGGGCAATATGCTCACGCCGGCATTTATCTCCACGGCGCGTTTTACGGTTTCGATATTATCAAATTCCATAACCGGTCGAGTAACTACACTGTAGCGCTGCAGGATACTGTCTATCCACACTCGGGTAGGAACATCCTTCTCAAAACCTATAAACCTTTCAAACTGGACCCTGTGAATATCAACCTGCGATTCGTCCGCCAAAGGATGCTTCGGGCTACAGACCAAAACAAGCGGCTCATCCTGGAAGTCATAAACGTCGAGTCTTTTCTCCTGTCTTGGAACCGCGACGAGGCCGATGTCCACATCGCCGGCTAAAACCAATTCGTAAATCCTCTCGGAACTGAAGTACTCAATATGGACATTGACCTTCGGATACCTAACCATAAATTTCTTAACGTAACTTGGCAGAGTGTGCATGCCGATACTGAAAATAGCGGCGACATTTATTCTATCGCTGGCCGAGGATTTGAGGGTATTGAGCTGGTTTTTTAACTGCTCATATCTATCGAGCATATCCCTGGCAGCCTGGTAGAGCAGATGACCTTCCTTCGTAAGCTCAATAGGGCGCTTCTTGCGGCTGACCAATTGGCACTTGTGAGCAAGCTCGAGCTGCGCAAGCTGTTGCGAAACGGCTGACTGACTGAGAAGATGCTTCTCGGCGGTCTTCGAGAAGCTAAGCAGCTCAGCTAAATCACAGAATACCTTAAGCGTTTCTATGTGCATTATAAGCTACACTGATAGATTTTATTACCATTTAAGCCGTTGACGGCATTGCCAAAATCGGTATATTACACTTTTGTTACACTGTTTGCAAGCCAGAGTTGCAACTTTGATATTAGTCTAACTTATCATAATAACAGTTAAAAAAAGAAATATGGAGGTTGCTAAAGTGACAGCTAACGAAACAATCCAAACCGTTTATAAACAGGTTCTCAGCCGCAACGCCGGCGAAGTCGAATTCCACCAGGCAGTCAAAGAAGTCCTGGACAGCTTGGTACTCGTGCTTGAGAAGCACCCTGAATACATCGAGGCCAGGATTCTCGAAAGAATAGTCGAGCCGGAAAGACAGATTATATTCCGCGTTCCGTGGCAGGACGATAAGGGTAATATCCACATCAATCGCGGATTTCGCTTCGAGTTCAACAGCGCACTGGGCCCGTATAAAGGCGGTCTGAGATTTCATCCTACCGTCAACGCCAGCATCCTGAAATTCTTAGGATTCGAACAGGTCTTCAAGAATTCCCTTACAACCCTGCCGATGGGCGGAGGCAAGGGCGGAGCAGACTTCGACCCGAAAGGCAAAAGCGACAGCGAAGTTATGCGGTTCTGCCAGAGCTTTATGAATGAGCTTTTCCGGCATATTGGTCCGAATACAGATGTGCCGGCAGGTGATATCGGGGTCGGAGGCCGGGAAATCGGCTATATGTTCGGCCAGTATAAGCGCCTCTGCAATGAATTCACGGGCGTGTTTACCGGCAAAGGACTCGAATGGGGCGGCTCACTGATTCGCCCGGAAGCAACCGGATACGGCTGCGTGTACTTCGCCGAAGAAATGCTAAAGAGCCGCGGCGAAGACTTCGAGGGTAAAGTGTGCACCGTCTCAGGTTCAGGAAATGTATCGCAGTACACCGTAGAAAAACTCAACCAGCTCGGCGCAAAGGTTGTCAGCATGTCCGATTCAAACGGCACAATCTATGACCCCGACGGCATCGACGCTGAGAAACTGGCATTCGTAATGGAACTGAAGAACGTACGGCGCGGACGTATCAAGGAATATGCCAAGAAGTTCGACGCTGAGTATCGCGAGGACAAACGGCCGTGGGACATTAAATGCGACTGTGCCTTCCCGGGTGCGACACAAAACGAGATAGACGAAAACGATGCGAAAACACTTCTGAAGAACGGCTGCTACGTTGTTGCAGAGGGAGCCAATATGCCGAGTACGCCGGAAGCAATCGAACGGTTCATTGCCGGTAAGATACTGTACGGCCCCGCCAAGGCGGCAAACGCCGGCGGCGTTGCTACCAGCGGTCTGGAAATGTCACAGAATGCAATGCTCCTTTCCTGGACGCGCGAGGAAGTCGATGAGCGGCTCCACAACATTATGATAGCCATCCATAAGCAATGCTATGAGGCGGCTGAGGAGTACGGCTGCCCGGGCAATCTTGCTGCCGGCGCCAATATCGCGGGGTTCATTAAAGTTGCAAATGCGATGCTGGCCCAGGGCCTCGTATAAGCAGAAACCTGACAATACTTTTTAGGGACGCCCGTTGTTAAAACGGGCGTCCTTTTCTATTGCTTGATTTTACAGCGGTGGTTAAAATCTGCTGCCATGAAGGATATGGACGTCAATAAAGTTGCCCGGCAACACGCTGAGATGGACAATTTTTTCACGGACGGGTTCACCATCAAGGACAGCAGGGCCGAGCAGAAACAACCAGAAGCCGACAAGGCGGCTGCCGCTGAAGCAGCCAAAGAGCTTGAAAAAATTGCCGAGGAAACCCGTCAGTGCCGTAAATGCGACTTAGGCTCGCTTCGGACCAACGCCGTGCCGGGCGAAGGCGATCCAAAGGCACGTATAGTTCTTGTCGGGGAAGGCCCCGGCGCCGACGAAGATGCTCAGGGAAGACCGTTCGTCGGAAGGGCCGGCCAACTATTGGACAAGATAATCGAGGCCTGCGGACTAAAGCGAAACGACATCTTTATATGCAATGTCTTAAAGTGCCGCCCACCGGACAATCGCGACCCTCGGTCAGAAGAGATAATAAGCTGTCTGCCATATCTTCAAAGACAAATCGAGATAATAGAGCCGGAAATCATCATCGCTATGGGTGCACATGCAGCCAGGACACTATTGAATACCAACAAATCAATTGGCCAGCTGCGAGGTCAATTCCACGAATACTATGCCGGCTTAGGCAGACCGCCAATAAAAGTTATGCCTACATATCATACCGCATATCTTCTGCGGAACTATTCACAGGACAACCGCAGAAGGGTCTGGGACGATATGAAAAAGGTGCTGACCGAGCTGGGCCTGCCCATCCCCGAACACCGAAAGAACTAAGTGCGAACTATCGCTGCAGGCAGGCGTGGTTTAGGCAAGCCTCTTCTACACTTCTCACCACAACTACAAAAAAACCAATAGGCGGTTTCCAAAATTGCCTATCTTTGCTATTTTACAGGCCGCAACATTTGTTACTGGCAGTTCTTATTGACATAACTTGCTTTCTGCAATGAACTTACAGCTTTTAACTTATAGGAAAAGAGCTTGAATTTGGAGAAAATAAAATAAATTTTTTTCTTGACTTTTTGACCTAAAATGCTATGCTACAAAAGTGAAGAAGAAGTTTCTTCGCTAAGGCCGGAAGCAGTCAGTCCGTATAGCGAAGAAGAGGAGAGTGATAGCGGTGAGAAGAGGGTGAGTCTGCCGGTGGCAGCAGTGATGGTTGCTACGGGGAGACCTCCCTCATTCGCCGACCCAAGGGCTTGTTACACGCCTGTTTTAAACCCCAGCTGGCATAGAGAAATTATGCAGGTATTCCGGGGAATAGCCAGAATTCCAGTGCCAGTGGGCTAAATTTCGATGTCTAAGAGGGTTTTGAGGCAAATTCGGGGAACGAAAATTTCGGTGGCGCAAATTCGTTGCCGTAGTTTTTTCACGCCGAATCTACCTATAAAACCGTAAAACAGAGAAAGCCAATGCGGTTTTTTGGCCTAAAAATGCTTTTTTTGGAAAACCACCCACCCCCAGCAAAAAAAACGAATTTCAAGAGTTTTTCCTTGATTTTTGCGACTTTGTGTGGTAGCGTGATAATTACGACTTTAGGACAGGTTTTGCATTGAAAAATCGCAAGCTTGGTTTTGGAAGATAATTTTCCGTACTAAATTTTCTTTACCAAGAATTGTTTGTATTGATAATTTGCACCCAACTGTGAATAAAATGTCCATCGTGCGAGCGGGTATAGCGATGTGTGGGAGATGCAGGGTGCATAAAAATGTACTATTGGAGCAAACTCAATGCTGGGGGAGGTTTTAAGAGGAGCCGAATAGTACCCTTCCTTTGCGGTCTTGCCATATTTTCTACATCCGCACTTGGGCAGCTGCATCCTTCGGACGTATTGATTCTGGTCAATGAAAACAGTCCGACAAGCCGTTACGTTGCCAAACTCTACTGCCAATACTACCCTGAAATCAACGAATCTCAAGTTCTGTATCTGTCCGGCTTAGCCGATAGCAGCGGACCGACAAGTGGCCCCGCAGATGAAATAATAACCAGAGAGCAATATAACCAGTGTATCGCTACGCCCGTGCGCAACTATTTGCTCGATGCTAATTACCCGCAGCGTATCACGCAAATCAAAGTAATTATCACAACGGCCGGCATGCCGTATCGTATTGAAGACACAACTTATGGGGATGCAATTTATCCGTCCGGCTCCAATCCTTCTGTAGTTTCTGGTCATACCTCGGAGCTCAATGCAGCCTCAGTGGAATCGGAGCTTGTTGGCCTTTGGTACGGTGATTACGGCAGTAACCCCTTCGGACTGAGTAACCGCGTAGTTAACCCCTATCACGGTTATTGCTACAGCGGCTTCGACCTGTTTGAACGAGTCGTACCCGGGACTAAAAATATGGTATGGAGTGTCCCCATTTCCTTTCTTGGACCACCTCCCAAGATGGAGGGTGAACCATCCTCGTTCGGAACTATCCACCGAAAATTTAACGCTGGGGACATGTATCTGACCTGCCGGCTCGACGGTGCCAAAAAGCAGGGACAGAGTGCGGTTTTCACAGTTCGAGCGATGTTAGAAAGAGCCAGGCGGGCCTCCAGTACGAGTTACGGTGTCAATCCCCTGCAGGCAGTGGCGGTGTTCGACGATGCTCCGGCGAGTGAGCTCGATAATAACCGCGTATTTAATCTGAACACTTCCGTGAACTACTGGGTATACGAACCCGATGCTCCCCAACCTCCGGATGCACCCGGTCTATTAAACAAAGACGATTACGTCGCCGGTTTCACTACGATGACAAACAAAACAGTTAATTACAGTGGTTTAAACACAGGATTGATGGGTTCTGCACACAACTTATGCGTTATGTTGGACCGCCGCAGTGGAACAAGAACCAAGCAGTCAGATTTGGACACGCTTCCTGGTACATACCCTGAGCGGCAGCAGGGGCAGGGTGCGATACTCGTAGCGACTTTTGGCTGTAACGGCGATGAGGGCAGCACGAGCAAATATATACTCAAGGGTGGGCCGAATGGAGGACCTTTGTTCAACCTCGTTAATGGGGCAGTGTTTACGTCTATAGAAAGCTTTAATGCTGTAACGATGTTTTCAGATTGTAATACACTACCAGTGTCACAGGGCAAATTGGTTGATTTTATCGAGATTGGCGGTGCCGGAGCTATAGGCCATTCATTTGAGCCAAGGTCAACCGCTGCTATTGACAATTTATATTTGTTCTACAATCTTCTGGCGGACAGCAATGGGGACGGCAAAGCTGACCTGACCTTTGTGGAGGCGGCATTTACGGCAATTCCATTTCTTAGCTGGTCCGAGGTGGTTATCGGTGACCCATTGATGCAAATTGCATACGGACTTGGCGGAAAGGCCTGGTTCCCTCTCTTGGGCGATGCAAATAACGATGGTCGCGTTGATTTCTTCGACATATGGTTGATATTGAGCAGGATAGGAGGAACGCTCAACACCACGGACGAGGCAGCTTTTGAGCGGTACGATGACCTGTGCGATGTAAATAAAGACGGGAGAGTAGATTTCCTCGATATGCGGGTCGCAAGAAGCAATATGGGAGCCGTTGCAGACTGGTAATGCCGATTTTTAGGCCAAAAACTGGGAAAAGCAGAAAAAACAAGGAAATTGAAGAAAATACAAATTTTTTTGTTGACTTCACTACCGCATCCAATGTAAGATTAAATCCAATGGAGAAGAGGTGGTGAAGAGAGAGTGCATATCTTTCCTCCACCACAAAAGCCGTTACTAAGACGGTTTTAGTTCAGCCTCGCAAAAGAAGAGGAGCAGAGAGATGAGAAAGATAGATTGTTATGTTGCTGCAGCCATTTTCGTTTTAATTGCCTTTTCATGCGGTCCAATTGTGGTGGGAGGCCAACCGGTAACGATAGGTTGGCAGGTTACGGGAAGTGGCTCCCAGTGCGGTACTATCACAACCGGCTTGGATTGGGACTATATTTACGCTCATCCTGCAGATGATCATTACTGGAACATGCAGGAACACCACATAGACCCGTGTGTGATTGATTTTGGAGGGGATAACATTGCATATATTGACGGCGTAGAAATTGGGGTAAAATTAGAAGGAGATCCCTATATTGATTTCGGCTTTGCTGCGCGTGCCGGCCTATCCAATACACATTTTTTATTCACTTCAAATCTGCTGCTTGTTAACCCGGCACTGATTAATGCGGATGGTTCTGCCTGGGCAAACCCAAGTCCTGGATATGGCGCCACGATTCTGGCCGGGGATTTCACCGACAATAAGATTTACCGCGCTGAATACAACGGTGGGACGGTATTCGCAGATTTGAGCCAAGCTCCTATTCCTCCTGGCGGTTCTAACGTAGCTCCGTCCCAATCAATACTCGGTCAAGTAACAAGTATGCAGACCAAATGGGGTTTTACTCTATCTGGCAATAGAAGCCAGGCAAGCGGCACCAGCCACTTTGAAATATTGGGCGACGTGATACCTGAACCTGCGTCGATACTATTGCTCGGCCTGGGTGGGCTGGCTTTGATTAGAAAACCCAGAGCATAGGCTTATAATTAATTTGTGAATCAAAAGGCTGCGAGAAAAGACGCAGCCTTTTTTGTTTTGTAACAGCAGCTCCTGCGATAAGGAAACGGCTAAAGCAGAGGCTTATAAATCTGTAAAAACCTAAGGTGAAAAGTACGTATTTTGGTGCTTCCGGGGGTTTTTGGGCAAACTCAGAGGTGAAAATTGCGGGGGCGGCGCAAATCCGTTGACGTAACGGCACAATTTTGTTAGATGTAATAGCTTCTTGTTTCTTGGGTGTAGAATTTATGTCTCTCGACGAACTGAGAAAACAGATAGATAAGCTTGATAACCAGCTTGTGAAGCTGCTGAATGAGCGTGCGCGGGTGGTGGAGGAGATAGGCAAGCTCAAGAACAAAACGGATAAGCCTATCTACGCACCCGACCGCGAAAAAGAGATTCTGGAGAAAATTGTCAAGGCCAACAAAGGGCCGCTTCCTGACAAATGTCTCGTGTCAATCTGGCGTGAGCTGATGAGCGGTTCTTCCGTTCTGGAAAGACCTTTGCGGATAGGCTACTTGGGACCCGATGGGAGTTTCAGCCATACGGCGGCGATGCTCAAGTTCGGACAAAGCGTCAAATACGAGTCGCTGGCGGATGTAAGAAGCATCTTCGTTGAAGTCAGCAAGGGCCGCTGCGATTTGGGGCTGGTGCCGATAGAAAATTCGACAGGCGGAGGCGTGATAGAAACACTCGATGCCCTGATAGATTCCGACGTAAAGGTATGCGCCGAGGTGCTGATGGCGATTCACCACAATCTTCTGGCAAACTGCTCGCTGGAAGAGGTCGAAAAGATTTACTCCAAGCCGGAGGTTTTCGCACAGTGCCGAAACTGGCTAAGTGCCACCTTCAAGGATGCACAAACCATCGCCGTTGCCTCAACTGCGAAGGCGGCACAAATGGCAGCGGTTGAACCAACGGCGGCGGCAATCGGCTCACGGATTGCGGCAGAGCTGTACGGCCTGAAAATCGTCTGCGAGAATATCGAAGACATCACCAACAATATAACGCGATTTCTGGTAATCGGCAAAGAAGATGCCAGGCCGACCGGCGAAGATAAAACGGCGATACTATTCAGCACCGCACATAAAGCAGGTGCACTGGCTGACGTGCTCACAGTGTTCAAGAAATACGATATCAATCTGACAAATATAGAGTCCCGGCCGAATATGAAAAGAGAGTGGGAATACTACTTTTTTGTGGATTTTGTCGGACACAGGACAGAAAAAGATGTCCAAAAGGGACTCAAAGAAGCACGCAAACACTGCCTGCAGCTTTCGATATTAGGCAGTTTTCCACGTGCGACAGAACTACTTTAATCGTGGGAGTTTTATGAGAAAGCCGTTTGTGGCAGGCAACTGGAAAATGAATACCGACAGCCACAGCAGCGTAGCTTTAGCTGAGGCAATCGCAGCAGGCTCATCGGGCCTTGCCGGTTCGAGTGTTACCGTAGCGGTCATACCACCTTTCGTTTACCTTCAAGCGGTGGCCAGGGCTGTCAGCTCATCGCACATCAGCCTCGGCAGTCAGGATGTTTACTTTGAAAAAAATGGGGCTTTTACCGGCGAGATAAGCGCTTCGATGCTTAAGGACATCGGCTGCACGTATGCACTGTGCGGACATTCGGAACGGCGACACGTAATCGGTGAAACAGACGAACTGATAAACAAAAAGATTGCCGCTGCCATTGGCGGCGGACTTTTGCCGATATTCTGCGTTGGCGAGTTGATTGAGCAGCGCAAGGCCAAGAAAACCGCTGAGGTGGTAAAACAACAGATAGAAGCAGGGCTGGCTGGTCTGAGCGACGAAAAAGTCTCGGCGGTGACAATAGCATACGAGCCGGTCTGGGCCATCGGGACGGGTCTGACGGCAACGCCCAAACAGGCACAAGAGGTACACAGCCTGATACGGCAGCTCCTTGCAAAGATGTACAGTAAGCAATTGGCGCAGGAGATTCGCATTCAGTACGGCGGCTCAGTCAAGCCTGAAACGGCAGCGGAACTGATGCAGGAGGAAGATGTGGATGGTCTCTTGGTTGGCGGTGCGAGTCTGAAGGCCGATGATTTTCTGGCGATAATTCAGGCGGCAACATAACAAAAAAGTCAATAATCAGAATCGAAAATTATATGTGAGGTTGAGATATGACAGGCTTACCAGTATTAGCAGTGGTTTTTATTATGAAAGTAATTGTCGGTATTTTTGTGCTCTGCGCGGCGGCGCTTGTGCTGATTGTTCTGATTCAAAAAGGCAGAGGCGGCGGCCTGAGCGGCGTCCTCGGCGGCGGAATCGCAAGCGGGATTCTGGGGTCTAAAACGGGTGACTTCCTGACATGGGTGACGGTGTCGCTTGCGGGTCTATTCTTGCTGCTGGCGGGTATGATGGTGAAATTTTATAAGCCGACGGTCAGCGATTTCGGCGGCCCGGCGACTCAACAGCAGCAGCCGGAAGGCACACAGCAACCGGAAAGCACACAGCCGCCGACAGCCGGCGAGAAACCGACCCCGACAGAGACCGACGTGAACTTATCCGAATAAATAGAGTGAGGTTTTTCCAATGATATGCCCCCGCACCAACCGACAGTGCGGCGGTTACACAGGATTGAAAGTGCAGCGATATGATAAACAGTATGACCGGATTCGGCGAGGGACAGGGCCGGTTCAACGGCGTAACATACGCCGTTGAAATAAGGGCGGTCAACAACCGCTACTTCAAAACCAAGATAAAACTGCCGGAGCCTCTGGCATTTCTCGAAGAAGATGTTGAAAAGATGCTCAGGGAAGAGCTGTCCCGTGGGATGGTGAATTATGTGCTCAGGCTCAAGGATGTTCCGGCGGATACCCTGTTTGAGATAAATGAAAAGGCACTGCGTGTGTATATAGAGCGTCTGAGCCGGCTCAGCAGCAGCGGTGATACCAAATGCCAGATTGATATTGGCAGTCTGCTGGGCCTTGCGGGGATAGTAACACCGGCACTGCCGGATGAGCAAACGGCTGAACAAATTAAAAAGGTGGTCCTGAAAATTACCAAACAGGCAATAGGAAAAGTCCAACAGATGCGTCAGGCTGAGGGCACCGCCCTTGTGACTGACTTAGAGGAGCGATGCGAAGCAATTCGCAAGACCCTTAAACGGATACGCGCCCGCAGTGAGGCCGTTTTGGAGGAATATCAAAAAAAGCTCAGGAAAAGGGTGGACGGCCTGCTGGCTGAGGCAAAATTGAAGCTGGACAAAGAAACACTCGCCAGGGAGGTCGCGGTCTTCGCGGAGCGGTCGGATATATCAGAAGAGATCGCCCGATTAGGGTCGCATCTGAATCAGTTTACGCAAAGCTGTCGAGCGGACGAACAGGCTGGGCGCAAGCTCGACTTTATAAGCCAGGAGATGCTGAGGGAAGCCAACACCATCGCCAGCAAGGCCTGCGACACCGAAACCGTCAACTACGTGGTAGAGATAAAGTGCCAGGTAGACCGAATCAAAGAACAAGTGCAAAATATAGCATGAAAAGCAAAACCCAAAAAATCGAAAGCGACACGAAATTTCAACGCGTCATTATGAACAAGCAGAAAACAAAAAAAGGTAAAATAGTAATAATAAGCGGACCTTCGGGCGTCGGCAAAAGCACTATTTGCAAAGAAGTGGTCAAGCGGTTGGATAATGTTTGTCTTAGCGTCTCAGTAACAACCCGGCCGAAGGCCGAGACCGAGGTGAACGGGCGGGATTACTGGTTTGTCTCGCCGCAGCAGTTCTGCAAACGCATCGATGAAGGGACGCTGCTGGAACATGCTGAGGTTTTCGGGCATTTATACGGGACGCCAAAAGACAAAGTGGAAGATGCACTTGCAGCCGGCAAAACCATCATTCTGGAAATCGACGTCCAGGGCGCCAAACGGGTCAAGTCGCTGTATCCAGATGCGGCAATGGTATTCATTTTTCCGCCGACGGAAAGAAAGCTGGCAGAGCGGATAAAAAGCCGGGGCCGAGAGAAAATGGATGCAGCTGAAAAAAGACTTGAAGGCGCAGGCGCCGAGTTTGCGGCGGCGTGGCAGTACTATGAACATATGGTCATAAACGATGACCTTGAGCAGGCGGTAAAAGAGGTAATACAAATTATCGAGCAAATCAACGGAGAAAAACAATGATAGAAGAGCTTAAGAGCACAAAGATAGTTGACAAAGTCGGCGGCCGATTCAAATTAACGGCACTAATCCAAAAAAGATTAGGAGAGTTAATGGATGGCGCCAGGCCCCTGATTGAGAACGCTGAGGGCAAAACCAATATGGAAATCGTTGTACAAGAGATACTCCAGGACAAAATCACCATTGATATGGGAACGGATGTATCCAATAAACGAGGCAAAGAATAGCTGAAGTGCGATGCCAAAGAAGAAGTCAAATCTTGCGGGGCTGAATATTTTAGTGGGTGTCAGCGGAGGTATCTCTG
>Ga0315282_10000375_pt1 | contig 89180 bp, 79 predicted proteins | sample YL17G07_20_MG_FD_203693 | JGI IMG/M metagenome (GOLD analysis project Ga0315282, IMG submission 203693) | Sediment microbial communities from Yellowstone Lake, YNP, Wyoming, USA - YL17G07_20 | ecosystem: Environmental > Aquatic > Freshwater > Lake > Sediment | place: USA: Wyoming | collected...
TCGTTCCAGGCACAGCCGGTGCGCAACACAAAGACGATGCCCATGAGACACTTGCGGTCAGGCACGCGCGGTCGCCCACCCTTGGGCTTAGGCGGTTCAGGGGGGGGCAACGGCGCAATCTCGTTCCAAAGCTCATCTGTAACCCAGTGGCGAGCCATAGGCAGCCCCTTGCTTGAGCGTCTACGGCTCGATCATCAGACATCTGGAACCCCAAACTCAAGGGTTTTGCAATAGCGCCTTAGGGGACGGCGGACTTCGGCGGGCACAGGCTATGGGGTGAAACCCGTGAACAAGAGCAGGAGCAGGCGCACGCGGGCGTGCGGGCTGTCGCTGCAAAGAGCGACAGTTGGTCGAGGTGCGTGCCACGCAATAAGGGGAGCATCGCGCAACGCCGATCTCATATTGCAGATTTGAGACACGCCATAAAAACGGCGGAAGACATTGCGGACTGCGGATCTCATATTCGCCTGCCAAGGCGGGTGAGGACTTGAGACCGGGAATGGGGGCTACTTACCGGCCGACGGGCTGTCGCGGACGGCGACGGATTGTCGGCGGCAGCCGACCGGCTCTCGCCGCTGGCGAGAGCGAGTCGAAGTCGCTCAAGGAAAGCGCCCTCGACGGCGGATTGTCAGCAGAGCTGACAATGTAGTCGAAGTCGGCTAAGGATGCCGCCTTCGACGGAATGGGAGCAACAACGAGGCGGACGCGACGGCGGATTGTCAGCAGAGCTGACAATGTAGTCGAAGTCGCTCCAGGAAGGCGACTTCGACGGAATAGGTGAGGAATGGAGGTCGCTGACATTCGGGCGGCCTTACGGCCGCGGGCGAATGTTCGGAAGGCGCCCTCGACGCAATGGACCGATGTAGGAAGTGGCTGCGACCACGTCGTCAAAGCACATTGTGATCGGCTTCTGGACCCTGGGATTGTGGGTGTACATGCCGAGGCCGATGCAATTTGACTTGAGGGTCGGCACATTCCTGAAGCGGAGGTTCGGGAAGTCTGCACAGAGCCGGCCGTCCACCCAGACGCCAATTCGCCCGTCGCGCTGGCCGGGCGTGTTCGCATGGACCATGAGTTCATAGCAATACCAGCGGCCGCGTTCCGGGATGAAATCGGGCCGCGAGACGAACTGGTCGCCGAAGAGTTCCCTACCTGGCGGGAAGGCTCTGCCGGAGGGGAAGAACTGATCCCCCCAGCGGCCTCCCTGGTCCATGTGGTATACGTAGGTGACCAAGTTGCCGGGGGAAGGAACCTCGTCGCGAGTGCGCCAGGAATCCAGCACGACCGTGTACTTATTGCTGCCGTCAGCGCGGACGCCCGGGCAGGCCTGGGGCATGCCAGGCGCTCTTGCGTCAATGTTGCCGCCGTTGTGCGCGCCGCCGTGGTAGACCTCAGTGTCCCGGCCGAACATGGCATAGTAGCGCAGGAAGAGAGTGTCGAACCCGTCCTCGAAGTGCTTCTGCACGCCGGCGCCGACCGGTGTATGGAGGTCCCCACGGACGAGGGTCAACTCCAGGGCTTTCCTGCCGCTATGGACGTTGTCTGGTTGATCCGTGATGCGGCAGGGCCCGCCGGAGTTGTCCCACTTCTTCTCGTGGTTCTTGCGGAAGCCAGCCGGCATAATGCCGGTCTCAGTGGTCTCGAAGTCGTCTGCGAAGACGACTGCGGGGTCCTGCTCGATATCCCGGTCGCCGGGATACTTTGCGGCAATTCCGTCACCTTCAGGCAGTGCTATTGACACGATTGCTATCTCCGATCTTCAGAGCCCGTCGCCAAGAGGCGCGACCTTGCGACGAATAGGCGGACATGATACGACTTGCGCCTTGCTTGAGCAACGACGAGGCGGGCAAGCCACGCCACACGGCCGGCGGGCGAGCCTCCAAGCGGGTGCGCGCTCTTTGCCACTGCGAGATGGCGCCCACTTGAGAAGGCCGGCCTTCCGCCGTATGATCTCATAAACCGCGGGCGACAGTCGAGCCAGGGGTCGGGCATGTAAGAGCCTCTAACAGAATGCCGCGTGAGCCGCGTTGCGCCTCAGGCAGGATGGATCCAAGCAGAGGCCACGATGACGTGCCAGGGTCAGGCACGGCGAGGCGATTTTGCGCAGTCCGCCTGAGGCGGACCAGCCCGAGGCGCAACCCGAAGGGACGGGCGGCTTTCGCCGCATGCCGGTGTCGCTCGGGCTTGAGGCATTGGTCTCCTATGCCCCGCGCCCTCGCTTCTTGGCCTGCGGCGGAATCCGCTCCGTCGCGGCCACGGGGCATTCCGTTAGAAGCTCTAGGAACGCGCGCAGGGAAATCTGATGAGGAGGAGCAAGGGTTACGATGAGCGGCAATGAAGGCAGTGATCCTCTGTCCCGACTGCAACGTCTGGCCGATGACGCCGGCACTCTGGCCGCAAAAGCAATCGCGCCAATAGACGAGGTGATTCGAGAGATCGGGATCTCGTTTCGCTCTTCGCACTTCGCGGAGGACTGCCGCGATTGGGACCCAAAGGGTTACGGCTACTACCAGGCGCATGCCAGCCGGTTCGTCTTCGCGATCGAAGCCACGAACGGCAGCGTCAGCGAGTATTCGCTCTGCGCAGCGCGCGGTCCAGACGGCAGGCACGGACTTTACGTGTCGGTCTGCGAATACCGGGAAGTAACAGAGCGGGAAGAGAAAGAGGACGGCAGCGCAGCGCTCGTCCACCAGATAGTAATTGACCGAATCTATCTGGTCCACCCGAGCGCGCTGTCCCTGTCGCTGCGCACTCAGATGCTGGACGAACTACATCAAGGCAACTTCATCAGGGCATACGCGGAGCATGTCAGGCAGAACCGGGGGAAGCTGCCGGAGGAGGCCGTGATCCGCCACTGGCTCCCGACGCGGAACGCATAGCCTCTGAGGGCCCGCACTGGCAGCCGTGGGCGGCGGCACGCGGGAGACCCGACGCCCGGGAGCCAACGCGCATCCCGGCAGCATTCGGGCTGCCCGCAAACGCCTGTGTGTGGAACCGTATTCCTCACGCCGCCTTGGAGAGAACAGCGGGCTCGCCACGCAGGCCGGCCTTGGCCGGCAGAGACGACGCGCTCGGCGATGCCGTCAGGGGCTTGCCTATGAGTTTCGGCTCCAGCCGGCCCACGTCAACGCCGAAGCTCATCAGGATTGTCGCCGGCACGTCGGCAAGGACGCCGCCATGCGTGACGGCTTTGTCGTTGGTTGCGAGCCACGAGTCGGGCGCCTGATTGTGACTTTTGCTGTGCGGGTCAAAGCCGTGATCTGCGACGACATAGACGAGCGTCCTGTCGTAGATGCCTTCGCTCTTGAGCAACTCCAGGATCTTGCCAAGCCAGTCATCGCAGGCGACGATGGCAGAACGGTACTCGGGGCTATCTATCCCCGAGGCATGGCCGGCTGCGTCAGGACCTGCGAAGTGAAAGAAGGCGAAGAACCGCTGGGCCTTGAACTGGCTCAGGTAGCTGAGGCAGAGCGGGCCGACTTGTGAGGCGCCTCGGTTTGCGCTGTCAAAGACGTCCAGATGGCGGCTGGTAAGATAGTAGGGCTCGCCCGTCGGCCTGTCAGGCGGGCCGTGTCCGCCAAGACTACTGCCCTTGCTGGTCACCATGATTGTGCGGATATGCTCCGGCCCGCCGAAGTGCTGCTGGAGACGCTCAAAGATGGTGTAACCCTCGGGGATCGGCTGGTACTGCTCATTCGTTATTACGCCGGTCACGGAAGGCGCCAGCCCCGTCAGCATTTCGGCATGGCTGGGGACCGTGGCGGTAACATGCCCTGCCACGTTGATGTCCTGAAGGGAGCCCTGGCTCACAAGGGCGGCTATGTTGGGCAGCTTCTGTTGGGCCAGAAGCTCCTTGACTACGCTGCGGTCGCAGCCATCCCAGGAGATCAGGATCGCATTCAGGGAGCGGGCGTCGGCTGGCGGCGGCTCGGTCGCGCCATGCGCCTCGATGCGAAGGGCCAGAAGGGAGAACAGGACTATCAGCCAGCCTGCTTTCCAGCGCACAGCATTGCTCCTTATTCAAGGACGTGGTCGGGGCCGTTCTGCGGGCAGAACGAACGCAAGCGCTGTGATTGACTGGGCGCGCGAGCCCACCCCGCCGCCCTGTCTCCCCGGCGTGTCAGAATGGCGTGACGCCTACCAGCGGAAGAACCGGTACGGGTCGTCCCACTCCTCCGGCGTATCGAGGTAGAACCCCTCCAGCCAGCGTTTCTCCGCCTGCGCGACGGGACTTGAGACGCGTCCGAGAAGCGGGGTCCGTCCCGCCGCGCCCATGTTGCCGAGGAGGCGCGTCGCGAGGCACGATATCCGGCGGAAGGTCCGCTTGATGTTCATCTTCTCGTTCTCGCCACTATAGTCAAATTGCCAGGGGGCGAGCTGGCAGAAGACGACGTTGGCGTTCTCCGCCTTCGCCAGGACGCCATCGCCCAAGACCGTGGCGCCTCCCGATACGAGGGGGAGATCGCGCGGGTCGCGGTTATGCACATCCGCGGGGCTCACGCCCGCGAGCGGCGAGTCCGCACCAGAGGGCTGGAAGTAGGCTGCGATGTGCTCCGCGTTCTTCGTGGCGATCTTGACCGGCAGGAACGCGTTGGCCTCCTGCGCGTCGAGGCCAAAGGCCAGGAGGTTCCCGCCCGCCTTCAGGAAGCCGGCGACGACCGCGGGGTTGCGGGCGAGTTGCTGCCCTCCCCCAGGTCCGACGACCAGGACCTGGTCAGGCGACAGGTTCCCGCCTTCGTAGACGCTCAAGGTTAGCCCTGTGCGTTCGAGGTGACTTTTGCCGGCGGGATCGCCAACGTAAAGGACACTGCGAACCGGGGACGGCTTCCATGTGGACACGTACCGGAGGATGTTCCGCGCCAGCGCCTCGGCCGCCGGGTCCGTCTCCGTGCGTCCGCTCACGTCGGTCTGGCAGAAGAGCACCATTCCTTTGCCTTCGTGGTACTCAAGGAGCGACGCGTATTGAAGTGCGTAGCCGCCGTCCAGAATGGGCAGGAAGTCGCCGCACGCGGGCTTCTCAATGAGAGCGGAAGCTACATTGCCGCGATTGCCGCAGCGCCAGACGCGCGTGACGGGAATGTCGCACCAGCGAACGGTCCGGCCCAGGCGCCCCGCCGTCTCATACGTGAGCCGATTGGGAAGTATCGTGGAATCGCCGCGCCAGTCGCGCAGTTCACCGTCGGTGATGCCGGCCAGGAGCGGATGATCCGGCACGCGCCTGAACACTGTGCGCAGGCCGTACTCGGCGATGCGGAATCCGAACCTCTTTTCGAGCACCTCGCCGGTCTGCTCGAAGATGACGACCTTCAGGCCGTCACGCACACGTGAAATGTCAGGCGCCGGTCCATCGAGAGTCAGGGCCGCCTTGCCGATGATCAGCGCGTCGTATCCGGATAAGTTGGCGTTGGCGGCCACCGTCTCAACCGTAACTCCCATGGCCTTAAGCAGCGCTGCTGTGTCACCCTTCGGGTCGAAGAGGGCAATGCGCGCGCCTGCCTCAACGGGCCCCTGAGGCGGCATCACGTCTATCGAGAAGGAGTCCTTCTGGGTCTCACCGTTGCCGAACTTGACGGTGGCACTGATCGCGTATCGCCCGGGAGCCAGGTTCGCCGGGAGGTCAAACTTGAGAGGGATGCGCTCCTGCTGGCCTGTCGCCAGGGTGATTGTCTTGCTGCCGCTTACAGGGCTGGGCAACGCCAAAGACCACTGGCAGTCGCACGTCGCGGTTTCACGTGAGTTGTTGATGATGATGAGCTGCTTCTCGACAGCTTGACCAGGCAGGGAATTGTGGTCCTTGCTCGTGACTGCCGCCGGCTTGCCGCCGATGTAGGCCAGCAGCGGCATGTTGTTACGATACAGGGCCTCTGCGGCGGGCGTGGCAATCCAGTCGGTGAGCTTGAAAGCCATGTCCATCCGCTCGTACCGGTCCTCCATGTAATCGGGGCTGAGGCCGGGCCGCTGCAGGCTGTCCCAGTCAACGTTGACCTCTGTGCGGCCCTTGTCCACACCGTCACGGAGCTTCCAGAAGGTGCCGTGCTCCCAAGGGGAGTTGGCAGACATCCCCCAGGTGCGGAAGGCGCGCCAGTTGTCGGACATGTACATGGCAAATACGGGGTACTGTTCGTCTATCTCTCGAGAGCCCACCTGGTGGGGGTAGTCCCAGCGGTGCCAGAGTTTGCCGTCCCGGAATTGCTGGGCCTCCCAGCGGATGTCCTCTTTCTGCACATCGCTGATCTTGTAAGCCCCGTCACCCAGGAACTGGGAGTTCCATTCCGCGAGGCAGTACTCCCAGGGCACAACAGCGCTCCCGAAGGTCCGGGTGCCTTTGTACCACCCCCGGTACATGGTCCAGTCCCAGGTGAACGGCACGCCGTACTCGCACGTGAAGACCGGCTTCTTGCCTACGGTCGCCCAGTGCTCGAACCAGTCGCTCATCTCCTGGATCGGGGACCAGTTCGCGTAGAAGTTGGCCGTGTGCATGGAACTCAGGTTGCCCGAAGAGTGGTGATAGACGATCCTGGAGGGATCAAGCGTTTTGATGATCGCTTCTGCTCGGAGGGCGCGGGTAGGGCCGCTATTGGGGCCCATATCGTGGGGATCCTGAATCCCGTCAATCATGTCCGGATTCATGTCCTCGCCATATCCTGTCGAGTTATGGCTGGTGGAGTAGAACACGACCGAGGGATGGTTCTGGGCTACGCGCACATAGAAGGCCGCGTGCTGCGCATAGCCATTTGTCTTCTCGGCGTCGGGTGCGGTCCAGTTGTAGCGGCTGAAGTGCGGCTGGGAGAGGGCCACGACCATCCCCGCATCGTCCGCGGCCCTCAGTTCCTCTTCAAACGTCAGGTGCGTGCCCGGCTCGCAGCCATAGTTGTGGGTATAGACAAAGTTGATCCCGAAGGTCTTCAGGCGCAGCAGGCTGTCCTTTACCGCGTCGTAAGTCGCCACCGCCGCGCCAACCTGGGCATTGTCCAGCGGCACCGAGGAAAGATAGATGCGGGTGCCGTTGAGGTAGAAGTCCTTTCCGTCTATCCAGAATTCGCGGAACCCGAACCGCGTGGGGAGCGAAGCATCCAGCACCTGCCCCCCCGGGCCGACCAGCGTAAGAGCGACTTCGTACATGTTCTGAGGCGTATGGATGTCCCAAAGCTTCTCCGCCTTCCAGCCGGCCGTAAAGGCCGTCCGGCCATCTTTCAGATCCGCCCCGCTGAAGGCCGGCCCGGCGAACTCGCCCACACCGCGGCCCTTGTCCAGAATCTGCGCCCGGAGGCTGTACTGAACGTTGGGCGCCAGGCCCTCCAGCCCAGCTTCGAATCTGATCTCCCCTTTGCGCACCGACGTGTCCACTTTCACATCATTTACGCGCGGGCCGGCCGGCGCGCCGACGAGGTACACGTCCCCGCACAGGCCGCGCCGATCTACCCGCCCTCTCACCATCCGAGTTGCGACCGTGTCGCTATAGGACAGCATCACCGCACGAAGCGGCAGAGCCTGTAGATAGATGGTCAGGACGTGCTTTCCTCCTGGACGGCACGCGGACGTGAGGTCCACCTCGCCCGACGGGAATCGTATCTCGCCCGCCTTCGCGCCGTCCACGTAGACCGTGGCCAGGGAGTTCACATACTCGGCGTAGACTGTGATGCGCCGCCCGGTCCATTCGGCAGGGACCGTGATCTCACGCTGGTACCAGGCCGAGTTGACCTCGCCCAGTCTCTGGTCCTTCCAGCTCGGATGAGCGTAGACCGTCTGGCTGTCCTTCTGCATGTAATCGGTAATGCCCGGCCAGCATCCGGGCACCTTGAAGTAGCCCCATCCGTCGGTCGGGACCTTGTCCGGAGCAGCCGGGACGGCAACCATCGTGGCCGCGCCAGGCGCGGCAGGGGCTGCGGCCCCTGCCGGCGCACCACCCGGTGCCGCAGCAGGAGGCGGGCCGCCTGCCGTGCCGCCGGCAGGCGCAGGAGCCGGGACCGGCGCCACCGGCTGCCACTGCCACAGGCCATTGATGCAGACGCGTTCGCGTGTCGGGCTTTTCTCCCGATATGCCCTGTCCAGGCCCCAGACTGCCTTTACCCCTGGCGGAAGCACCATATCCGCTGCTCCTCCAGCGGCCCCACTCGCCACCATGGACCCTCCCACGAACACGAACGCGAAGATTGCCGTACCGAACGACATCCATGCCGAGCGCATGCCAATCCTCCTTCTGACCGGACTCGACAACCGCCGGGCTTCGTGCGAACCGTCAACCGAACCTGGCCACATGCGTATCAGAAATCGCAAGAGAACCCGGAGAGTATATGGCCGCACCTGGGCCTCGTCAAGGTTCCGAAGAAACCGAACAATCACCTCGTCCGCCAGGCAAACGGGGCGGGCATCGGATTGACTCCGCCGCTGCAAATGCCCTATATTCAGTGCCTTATGCGTTCGAAGTGCGAAGGAGTTTCTCGGAGACGCCGGATGGCAGGCGGAAGCGTCAGTCACGTAAAGGTGGTCGTCGTGGGCACAGGCGCCGTAGGGTCCACCTTTGCCTACACCCTGATGGGGAGCGGACTGGCGAACGAGATTATCCTCGTTGATAAGGACAGAGCCAGAGCCGAAGGCGAGGCGATGGACCTGAGCCATTGCCTGCCCTTCACCCCTCCGGTGGCGATCAGGGCCGGCGACTATCAGGACTGCCGCGAGGCGGACGTGATTGTCATTGCGGCCGGCGCGTCGCAAGCGCCCGGCAAGTCGCGGATGGACCTGATCGGGCGAAATAGCACCATATGCCGCGCCGTCATGGATGGCATACTTGAGCATACTCGCAGCGCGGTCATTATAATGGTAACTAACCCCGTTGACGTCCTCACGTACGCTGCGTTGCGCCACTCCGGCCTGCCCTGGCAGCAGGTGTTCGGCTCCGGCACGGTGTTGGACAGTGCGCGGTTCCGTTACCAGTTAAGCAAACACTGCAAAGTGGACGCCCGCAACGTTCACGGCTACATTCTCGGAGAACACGGAGACAGCGAAGTAGCGGCGTGGAGCCTTACTCATCTGGCCGGCATGCAGATAGATGCGTATTGCGAACTGTATGCCTGCTGCAACCATCGGGAGCAGCGGGGACAGATCGTGGAGGAAGTCCGAAGCTCGGCCTATCATCTCATTGAGTCGAAGGGGTTTACGAACTACGGCATTGGCCAGGCGCTTCTTCGCATTGTCGGGGCCGTGGTCCGCGACGAGCACAGCGTGCTCAGCGTGTCCTCCCTCGTTAACGGCTATCTGGGCATCAGCGACGTCTGCCTCAGCATTCCGTGCGTAGTCGGGCGCAAGGGCGTAGAGCGACAACTGCTCGCCGATCTTCCGGAGGACGAGCGCGAAGGCCTCAGGGCGAGCGCGGCGAAGTTGAAGGCCATCCAAGACGCGACGCCGGCATGAGGCCTCGTCGCTGGCTGAAGGCGGCGCAGGCGTATTTTGTAAGTGCTGCACTTGAGGAAGAGAGGCTGAACTGTCAGGTCCGAGAGGCTGAGGATGTTGGAAGGGATCTACGACTTTCTGAAGAGGGCCGGGCGGCCCCGCATATGCGTGATCGGGGACATGATGCTCGACACTTACGTGTGGGGCGACGTGGCCCGCATCTCGCCTGAGGGGCCGATTCCGGTGCTCAGCGTCCGGAGACGCGAGCATCGGCCGGGAGGCGCGGGCAGCGTGACCGCCATGCTGAGCGCGCTGGGGGCGGAGGTCCTCCCCGTCGGCATAGTCGGCTCCGACTCCGCGGCGGCACTTCTTCAGAAAGAGCTCCAGGACGCGGGTGCCGATCCGTCCGGGCTGATCCCCTGCGCCTCGCGCCCGACGATTACGAAGACGCGCTTCCTGGGGTACGTGCAGTCTGCGGGCCGGGCCTTGCAGCAGATCGTGCGGGTGGATGAGGAGGTGACGGATCCCCTTTCACCGCGGGAGGCAGCGATTGTGCATAAAGCCGCCAACGCTGCCGTGGACAGAGCAGACCTCGTCGTGCTCCAGGACATGGGCAAAGGGCTGCTGGATGCGGCCCTGATCGCCGAGATCGTCAGGAGAGCTGCTGACGGCGGCAAGCCGGTCCTGGTGGACCCGGAGCGGACGGATGACTATTCGCCTTACGCCGGCGCTACTTGCGTCCTCCCGAACCGAGTCGAGGCGGAGATGGCCACCGGCGTTCCGATGCACAGCGAAGACGACTACAGGCGCGCAGCACGCATGCTGCTGGAACAGCTCGCGCTGGAAGGTGTGGTCATCAAACTGGACCGGGAAGGCATCTACTTCGCCACTGCGGAGGGCCAGGAGAAGCACATAACCACCCAGGCCCGCGAGGTGGCGGACGTAACGGGCGCCGGGGACATGGTGACCGCCGCCTTCTCTTTCGCGAAGGCGGCCGGGGCGGACTATGCCACCGCCGTGAACCTTGCCAACTTTGCAGCCGGCCTGGAAGTCGGCATGCACGGAGCGACGCCGCTGCCGCGCGGGCAGTTGATGGAGTCCATCCTTGCCGAGATGCAACCCACTGCGCGTAAGATCGTCCCCAGGAGTTCGGTCGGGGCGCTGGCTGAAGGGCTCCGCGGGGCCGGCAAGAAGATCGCCTTCACGAACGGCTGCTTCGACCTGCTGCACCTCGGACACGTGCAACTGCTCGCCTATTCGCGCGCACAGGCCGACGTGCTCATCGTGGGGCTGAACAGCGATGACTCGGCACGCAGGCTCAAAGGGCCAGGGCGACCTGTAAACTCGGAGCAGGTGCGGAGCCAGATCCTGGCCTCCATGAGCGACGTGGACTACGTGGTGCTCTTCGACGAGGAAAGCGTGCTCGCCCTGGTCAAACAGGTCCGCCCCGACGTGCTCATAAAGGGAGGCGACTACACCGTCGAAGGCGTCGTCGGCCATGAGTTCGTGCAGTCCTACGGCGGACAGGTGAAGCTGGCCCCCCAGGCCAAAGGGTTCTCCACCACGGAACTGATCAAGAGGATTTCGGGGAACGATGCAGGAAACAATCAAGGCAATACTGCGGGAGACGATCAGCGTCCATGAGGGCCTGATCGAGCAAAGCTCGCAGATCGAGCAGGTAGCCCGCCGTCTGGCGGAGGTCTTCGCTGCCGGGCGCTCGGTCTACGTGATGGGCAACGGCGGCAGCGCGGCTGACAGCCAGCATTTCGCCGGAGAGATGGTGGGCCGCTTCCTGATGGAGCGGCGCCCCCTGCCGTGCCACGCCCTCAGCACGGACACGAGCGTGCTGACCGCTGTGGCTAACGACTACGGCGTGCAGGAGATCTTCGCGAAACAGGTGGCGGCTTACGTGCACGAAGGGGATGCCGTGGTCGGCATCTCGACGAGCGGCAACTCGGCGGACGTGAACGCGGCCATAGACGAGGCAAAGCGGCGCGGCGCTTTCACCATCGGCCTAACCGGCGGAAGCGGAGGCGAACTGGCGCGCAAGTGCGACCTGACGATCATCGTCCGCGCTGCGCAGACGCCCCGCATTCAGGAAGCACACGGAACGATCATCCACGTGATCTGTGAGCTGGTGGAGCAGACGCTGTTCGGTGCAAGGAAGCTGGGCTGAGGGAGGCTGGAACATGGGCGGAGGACTGGAGGCTATCATCTTCAGGTTCGTTGCGCTTCTGCCGGCATTGACATTTCACGAGTTCGCGCACGCTTACAGCGCATACCGCCTCGGCGACACTACGCCGAAAGTGGACGGGCGAATCTCGCTGAACCCCCTGGCTCATCTCGAACCCATCGGCACATTGATGATCCTGTTTGGGCCGGTCGGCTGGGCCAAACCGGTCCGCGTGAATCCGTACAACTTCCGCCACCCGGAGCGGGACCTGATGATCTCGACGGCGTTTGGCCCGCTGGCCAACCTGTTTCAGGGCATCCTCTGCGGCGTGATTTTCAAGGTCGTCCTTCTTGCCACGCCAAATCCAGCGGATGGGCCGCACATCCTCCTTCGTTTCCTGGCGATGCTGGTCATCATCAACTTCGCCCTGGCCATGTTCAATCTCCTCCCAATCGGGCCGCTGGACGGACACAGCGTTCTGCCCTATTTCCTGCCGTACAAACAGAAGGCTGCATACCATGAGTTCAACACGCGCTACGGGATGATCGTCCTGATCGGCCTCATCGCCCTCCCCCTATTCACGCCCGTGGACATATTGGGATACTGGCTGACGCCGGCCTGGCTGCTCGCTCGCGTGTTCATCGGGTGAAGAGTCTGAGAGCGACGTCTATCGGTCGGTTGCCTGAGATTGCTCTGGAGAAGCATGGAGAACAACCTGCAAACGGAACTTTCAGTTGACCGCTTCCGGGCGGAGTTGGAGGTCTTCAACGGCCCGCTCGATCTGCTCCTCCACCTCATAAAGCAGGAGGAAGTGGACATCACTGAGGTGCAGGTGGCCCGCATCACCGACAGGTACCTCGCCGCGATCCGGACGATGGAGTTCTTCGACGTGAACGTTGCGGCTGAGTTCCTGGTGGTTGCGGCAACCCTGATGGAGATCAAAAGCAGGACCCTTCTGCCGCCGAGCAGGGAGGAAGACGAAGCAGAGGAGGAGGGCCCCGGCGCTGAACTCGTCCGCCGTCTGCTGGAATACAAGGAGTTCAAAGAAGCCGCCGGCGACCTGGCCGGTCGGGCGCGAGACCAAAGCGTGAAGTTCCCGCGGCCCCTTTTCGAGAGCATGATGGCACTCGAAGGAACCATCGGGGGGCCGGAGCTGAAGGAGGCCCTCTTAGAGGACCTGGCCGTATGGGACCTGATGACCGCCTTCGCGGAGGTGGTGGAACAGACCCAACTCAGGCGGCCGGCCGAAATAGTCAGAAGTGACGTGCCCCTCGGCACCTATATCGAGGAAGTGTTGCTCACGTTGCGGTCGTCGCCCGGGCCGGTGGAGTTCCTGGAGTTCTTCCGTCACGAGCGGGACCGCGCGCGTGTGATTGGCATATTTCTTGCTCTTCTGGAACTGGCGCGTCGAAAAGCGATCAACGTCGCAGAGCACAGGAGCGACGGCTGGCACATTGAGATTTCGCTCTGCGCGCCGGTCTGAGGCGCGGTGGAGCGGGCCGGTGTCCGCCGGGCGCACGAGGCGCAACAGTTGCGCCATGCTGCGGTTTCTGTTAGCATTCGGAGTCCAATAGATGCAGGCGGAGAGCGGAAAAGACCGGCCGTCCCGGCGGGGCGTAGATGCAGAGTTGCTGTCCTTACTCGTCTGCCCGGCCTGCCACGAGCCCCTGGACGAACGTGACGAACTGTTAGTGTGTCGCAAGTGCGGGCTCGGCTATCCCATCAGAAACGGCATTCCGGTGATGCTCCTCAGCGAGGTCGTTCATCTGGATGCCGGCAAGACAGACGTCGCAGACCATCCGTCGCAAGAGCCCGGTGAGAAAACCGACAAGCCGTGAAGGCGATAATCTCCGATATCCACGCGAACCTGGAAGCTTTCCAGGCCGTCCTGGCAGACATGGAACGGCAGGGAGCAACCGAGCTTATCTGCCTGGGGGACTTCGTCGGGTATGGCCCGGACCCCAAAGCCTGCATAGATTTGGCGGTCGGCTTTGAGATTGCCCTGCGGGGCAATCACGAGCACGCTTTACTGACCGAGTTCGAAAGCTCGGATTTCAATGTGAAGGCCCGGAACTCGATAGACTGGACCCGCGAGCAGCTCAATCCCCTGAACGAAGACCGTGAGGCAAACCTCCGCCGATGGGATTTCCTGGGTGGCCTGGAGACGAGCCACAAGGCAGACAACATCCTGTATGTCCATGGCACGCCGCGCGATCCGATTGCAGAGTACCTCTACCCGCGTGACATCTACCGGCCGGAGAAGCTCCGGTCCATATTCGACATGGTAGACTGGCTTTGCTTCTGCGGACACACGCATGTGCCGGGCGTCTGGACCCAGGACATGATCTACCTGACACCGCAGGAAGTGAACTACCGCTACCATCTGGTGAACAAAAAGACGGTTGTGAACGTCGGCAGCGTGGGCCAACCGCGCGACGGCGACAGGCGCGCCACCTATGTGTTGTTCGACGGAAGCCGCGTGGTGTTCCGAAAGGTGGACTATCGCGTGGAAACTACGGCGCGGAAGATAAGGTCCATATCCGAACTCGATCCTTATCTTGCCGAGCGGCTGTTGGAGGGCCGGTAGAGGCACGGGGGACCGGCCGACCTCCGCTTCGACTCTCGCAAACTCAGTGATGCCACTGCCAGATGGGCGGCGCAGTGCCTGCGTGCGAACGCCGTGAAACGAGTTCGGACTTTATGCGGCTGTTCCTTACACCATGGACAAGAAGACCTTCGCCCAGTTTCTGTTCTTCAGCGCCATAGTGCTCGTCGCGTGGTGGACGGCCAGCTGGGTGATGTATAAGCCGTCTCCTCCAGCCCCCGCCCCTCCGGCCCGCGCCGAAGCCCAGGCTGCAGCTCCCCGGGGCGAGGCGGCACCTGTCCCTCGTCTGCCGGCAGAAACCGCGCAGCGGCCCCCGGGCGCTCAACCACCTGCTCCGGCCCAGGCAGCGGTGCAACCTGCGCCAGTCGGAGCCGTGCTGGAAAACGACTTGATCAAGACAACGTGGACAAGCAAGGGCGCCGCCCTGGTCCGCCTCGAACTGTTGAGCCCGCATTACAGGGCCCCATATAAGGTCAACGGCAAGCGGCCCGTGCTCGCTCTGCTTCAAGACTTCCAACGGGAACTCTACAGTGACACTCTCCCGAGCGTCACATTCTTCAGCGGAGCAGGCCAAGAGGCAGCGGAGATCACAGTTGACACCTCCGCCCTCGTGTACGAAGTCACCGAGCGGAGCCCTGAGAAGCTCGTGATGGAAAAGGCCTTCGACGACGGGCGCGGCCACACGATGCGCGTTCAGAAGACGGTGACGATCCAGCCTGGCAAGTACAACTATGACGTCGCGCTGCGGTTCGAGAACGTGTCAACGGCGCCTTACGAGTTCGCGTTCGCATTGCGGGGCCCGGCGGGAATAGAACGCGAGACGCTGGAAGCACAGTACGCTGGCACGCGCGTGGCCACCAAGGCCGGTCCCCAAAGCTACAAGATCGCCAAGCTTGCGCCCAGCAACCTCAGGAAAGGCCCGCAAGTCAACACGTCAACCAACTTCGCCTGGGCCGGCGTAGTCAACCATTACTTCGCGGCTGTGCTGCTGCCGGAAGAGACGGAGTGGGTCGCGAGTGCCGATTCCGAAACCGTGACCGACACAGACCTGTTGGACGGGCGTGGCCGCTGGGGACCGGGGGTGGTCAAGAACGAAGCCGACCGACCGACGCTGGCGCGAGAGGATTGTACCGTCGTAATCAACAGCACGAAGCTTCCGCTCGAGCCCGGCAAGCCTCTCGCTCAGAAGTACGTATTCCTGGCCGTCCCGAAGGAAGATGCCATCTTAGCCCGCTACGACGTTGGCCTGGACGGGCTGGTCGAGTTCGGCATGTTGCCGACCATAAGCCGCCTTACAGTGGCATTGCTCAATCTCATCTGGGCGGTCTTCCATAACTACGGTGTGGCGATCATCATCCTGACGCTCTCAGTGAGGTTGGCCCTGCATCCGCTGACCCGAAAAAGCCAGTTGAGTATGACCAAGATGCAGAAGCTCCAGCCCATGATCGCCGAGCTTCAGAAGAAGTACGGCGACGACAAGCAGAAGCTCAGCCAGGAGCAGATGCTCCTGTGGCGGAAGTACGGCGTCACTCCGTGGGGAGGATGCCTGCCGATCCTGCTTCAGATGCCGGTCCTTTTCGCCCTTTACGGCGCGCTGGGTGCAGCCATTGAACTGCGGCAAGCGTCGTTCCTGTGGGTGGAGGACCTGAGCCGACCGGACACGTTGTTCCTCTTTCCTTTCAACATTCCGTTTATAGGTTACGAGTTCAACCTTCTGCCTATCCTGATGGCCGTTGTGATGTTTCTGAACTCGTACTTCACGCCTGAGCCGGCCAGCGAGCAGGCCAGGCAGCAGCAAAAGATCATGAAGTGGATGCCGGTGTTCTTCGCGTTCCTTTTCTACCGCTGGCCGGCCGGCCTGAGCCTTTACTTTATGGTGAGCACTGCCATCGGCATGTTGGAGCGCTGGGTCATTGACAGGCAGGCGTTGAAGATGGAGATGAAGCCCGTCAGCGAGATAGCGGCCAAAGCGAAGCGACAGCCGGCCGTGCCGGGAAAGGCATCGGGGAAGACATGGCTCGATAGGCTGTCAGACCTTCAGGACAGGGTGCAAAGGCCGGAGCGCCCTGGGCGTCGGAACAAGGGCGAGGGTCCAAAACGGTAGGCTGCCTGCCGGGGGGCAATGGCGGAAGGCGATTCGCCTTGCTTTGACAGGTTAGCCGGCCAGCCGATATGATGAGATGCTGTGGCTGGTTGAACGAAGGAACTGCACGAATGCCTATCTATGAGTACACGTGTACGCGCTGCGGCGTGACGAGCGAATTCCTGGAGATGCCGGGCCGGAAAACCACGCTTGCATGCAACGACTGTGGAAGCAAGAAGTTACGGAAAGCCTTCTCTGCGTTTTCCGCCCATTCCAAGAGCGCTTCGCGCGACTCTGCCCCCCGCCACAGGCCCGGCTGTGGCTCCTGCCACTCCGGCTCGTGCAGCCACTGCCGGCACTGAGACGCTCAGCACGGACCTTCGCGACGCCCCGCATCCCTGGGTGACCGCCTCGTGACTGACCTCAGAAGAGACCTCTCGCGTGGCACTGATAGCGCCGCGGGGCCAGTGCCATGGTCGACGAGGAGAAACCTGATCATTCCATGCCGAGCGAACTCTGGTCCCCCACAATGAGCGCCCACTCTTTCCAGAGGAACCACTTCTGGTTGTCAGTCAGGTATTCCAGGGTGTTCTCCAGCATTTCATAATGCTGGTTTTCTTCGTGCGAAAGCCGTTCGAAGAGTTTGCGCGTCGCCTCGTCTGATGCTGCCTCGGCCTGTCCCTTGTAGAGCTTGTAACTCTCGGTCTCCATGCCCATCGCCACTCGGATGGCTTCCTGCTCGTCCGCGGTGGCCTGCATGTCTTCGCCGACCTGAACCGACAATGTCGCAAAGAGGGTGCGTACCTCATCACGCGGCAAGGGCTGCTTTGACATATCTACTCCGAGCCCTTTCGCCACATCGCATATGACCTTGAGATGGCGTTTCTCGTCGCCGGCGAAGGACTCGAACATACGCTTGCCGGACGGCACCTGACATCGCTCAGCAGCTTTCGTGTAGAACGATATCCCGTCCAGCTCCAGCTTGCGGGCTTTGTCCAACGCCTTTTGGAATTCGGGGTCCATCATGCCCTCCTTCAGCAAAATGAACGCGGCGTCCGATAAAGTCGAGAGTACACGCGCACCCCGGACGTGTCAACCGGACGCAGTTGGCTCGCGGGCAGAACGCTCCCCCGTCGCACGGGAATACTGTGCACATCCCCCGGCACTGGTGATCAGGCACAGGTTCAACGCCAGGATTCGGCAAAGCGCCGAGCGCGTCGAAACAGAGGAAAGGTCACGGAAAGGAATGGTACGCCCGGGGCGATTCGAACGCCCAACCTATGGTTCCGTAGACCATCGCTCTGTCCAGTTGAGCTACGGGCGCACCGGTGCATGCAACGCCGGACGAAGCACATCTGCTAATGTATTCGGGAGGTCTGCCGGTGTCAACCGCAGGCTGCACTCGGCGGGCACGCAGGCAGGCGCGACCACCACTTCCAGCGGCGCTCAGGTCTGCCGGGCCGCCGGCTGCAGCGCCTCGGCCGGCCTCTCTTCGAGGGCGGCCGGGACGATCTCCTCCACCTTGTCCACGGGCACGAACGTCAGGCTCTGCTTGGCATAGTCAGGAAGGTCGGCCAAGTCCTTCTCGTTCTGCTTGGGCAGGATGACCGTCTTGATGCCGGCGCGCCGCGCGGCGAGCACCTTCTCCTTGATGCCGCCGACAGGCAGCACCTTGCCGCGCAACGTGATCTCGCCGGTCATGGCCACATCGTCCTTGACCTTCCGCCGTGTGCAGAGCGAGGCAAGGGCCATTGCGATCGTGACGCCGGCGGAAGGCCCGTCCTTCGGAATGGCGCCGGCCGGCACATGGATGTGGAAATCGCTTTTTCGGAAAAGCTCGGGGTCCAGTCCGAAGTCCTTGGTGTGTGCACGCACGTATGTCAGCGCTGCCTGTGCGCTTTCCTTCATGACGTCGCCAAGCATGCCGGTCAGGGTGAGCTTGCCGTCGCCCGCCGTCATGGTTGTTTCCACGAAAATGATATCGCCGCCTGTGGGAGTCCAGGCGAGGCCGGCCGCCACGCCGGGTTCGTTCAGACGCTCGGCCGTTTCAGCGATGAACTTAGGCGGCCCGAGCAGCTCGACAACCTGGTCCATGTCAATCCCCTTGGCGGCCTCCTTCTGCATGGCGATCGCCTTCGCCACCTTGCGGCAAATGGAGGCGATCTGGCGCTCAAGGTTCCTGACGCCCGCCTCCCGAGTGTACTCATTGATGAGCTTTTTCATCGCCTCGTCGGTGAAAGCGACCTGGTCCGGCTTGAGCCCGTTCGCTTCGATCTGGTGGGAAAGCAGGTACCTCTTGGCTATCTGCAGCTTTTCCTCCTCCGTGTAACCGGGGAACTCGAGCGCTTCCATCCTGTCCCGGAGGGCCGGGGGGACGGGGTCGAGTATATTCGCAGTGCAGATGAAGAGGACCTTGGACAGGTCGAAGGGCACCTCCAGGTAGTGGTCCGTGTAAGAGAAGTTCTGTTCGGGGTCCAGCACTTCCAGTAACGCGCTCGCGGGGTCCCCGCGGAAGTCGGCGCCAAGCTTGTCCACCTCGTCCAACATGAACACGGGGTTGTTGGAGCCGGCCTTTCGCAAAGCACTAATGATGCGGCCCGGCAGGGAGCCAATGTAGGTGCGCCGGTGGCCGCGGATCTCGGCTTCGTCGCGGGTGCCGCCGAGCGCGACGCGGATGTACTTGCGCCCCATAGCCCGCGCGATGGACTTCCCGATCGAAGTCTTGCCCGTTCCGGGCGGACCCACGAAGCAGAGGATCGAGCCCCTCATATCCCCCCGCAGCTTCCTGACCGCCAGGAACTCAAGCACGCGCTCCTTGACATCCTCAAGGCCGTAATGATCCTCCTCTAATATCCGCCGGGCCTCCTCGAGATCGAGATTGTCGGGTGTGCTCTCGCTCCACGGCAGCGAGACAATCCAATCCAGGTACGTCCTCGCTACGGCGTACTCCGGGCTGGCAGGGTTGATCCTCTCCAGCCGGCCCAGTTCACGATCCGCTTCCTTGCGGGCCTCTTCCGGGAGGTTCTTTGCCTCGATCTGTTTGCGTAGGTCCTGCACCTCGGCCGCCTGCGTGTCTGTCTCCCCAAGCTCCTCCTGGATGGCCTTGAGCTGCTGGCGCAGGTAGTATTCGCGCTGGCTCTTGTCTATCTCGCTGCGGGCCTCGGACTGGATGCGCTGAGCGACTTCCATGAACTCCATTTCCCGGGCAAGGAGGCGCGTCACCTTCTGCAGCCGCTCCTTGACGTTGAGCGTCTCCAGAACTTCCTGCTTCTCCTGCACCGAGATGTTGAGGTTAGAGGCGATCAGATCGCAGAGGGGGCCGGGCTCATCCACGTTGGCAACCACCAGCTTGACCGTCTCAGCGATATTCGGAACCATGTTGACCATGTTCGTAAACTGGTCGCGCAGATTCCTGAAAAGCGCCGCCACCTCCACGTCCTCCACCGTCTCATCAGCCAGATGAGTCACCTCAGCAACCAGGTACGGATCGGTCTTAGAGTAGTGATCTATGCGAGAACGTGCGATGCCCTGAGCGAGAAACCGAACCGAGCCGTCCGGCATGCGGAGCATCTGCAAGACTATGCACGTGGTGCCAATCTGATAGAGGTCGCCGGGCTGCACGTCACGCTCTTCGGCGGGTTTCTCGCGGATGCTCACCGCCAGGAAGAGTTTGTTGCCGAGGATGATCTCCTCGAACATCTTTAACCGTTTCTCGCCGTGAACGTGCAACGGCAGCAGATTCGCGGGGAAAGCTACGTTTTCCAGGAGCGGTAGCACGGGAAGGGAGCCCGGCAATTGGTCGCGCGCGGGAAGCTCCTGTCCCTGCCCCTCCTCACCACCGGGCGGGCCGCCGGTTTCGCGACTCCTACGGGCCGCGGCAGAATACTGGCCGGGTTGGAGCCCGAGCCCTGGTTCCTGCTTCCGATCATTCGGCTTGTCGGCGCTCATGTGCACCCCCAGTTCCTGCCTGCTAAAGGCCCAGCCTGATCGAAACCACCCGCCTGACCGCTTCAGGCGCCCTCGGAAGCAACACGTAGAGGAAGCCGTCCTCGTAGCGCGCTCTCGCCCCGCCAGGGTCGAACGGCATGTGCAATATGATCTTGCGCTCAAAGTAGCCGTTCCGGATCTCCATCTGGTGATAGGTCCGCACGGTGCCGGGATCAGGCCCCCGGCGGACCCCGCAAATCGTCAGGACCTCGCCATTGCACTGCACGGAGATCTCATCGGCATTCACGCCCGGGATGCAGACCTTGATGACGATGTCGGTTTCCGTCTCGTACACGTCCGTTGGCGGCTCCCAAACATCACGGTAATGGCCCCGGAGGCTCAGGCGCGTGGCGTAGAAGCCGCGGAGGAACTGATGAAGTAAGTCGTGCTCGTCCAGCGGCCGCGCGTAGACGGCCTTTGACTCGGGCTTCATATGGCGCTCCTATCGGACAGACGATTCAACTCTCCGGCCGCCCTCCAAGAAAGCGGCCGTCTCACCGCTTCGCCTCTGCCGGCACTCCGCGGAGTTGTTCGAGCAGCCTCCGTTGTTCTTCCGTGAGATTGCGCGGAATGCTCACCTGCACTTCCACATAATGGTCGCCCCGGTGGCCGTCGCGGGTGCGCACGCCGTACCCGGCGATGCGGAGCCTCTGGCCGGGCTGGATGCCGGGCGGCACCTTCACCGTAACCTCGCCCTGCAGGGTCTCCACGTCAACCTGAGTGCCCAGGGCAGCATCCGCCATGTCTACGGACACCTTGCTGTATACATCCTGCCCTTTCCGCTGGAAACTGGGGTGAGGCATAACATGCACCTCGAGCAACAGGTCGCCGGCGGGGCCGCCGCCTGCGCCGGGCTGACCAAGCCCTGCCAGACGTATCTTCTGGCCGGCCTCCGTGCCCGGCGGAATCTTCACCTCGACGCTGGACAGATCCTCAATTGCGCCCGTTCCGCTGCATCTGTCGCAAGGCTGCTGAATCACCTTGCCCCGTCCGAAACACGCAGGGCAGGGCCTCGCGAAACTGAAGGCGCCCTGACCGCTCAGCACCTGCCCCGTGCCGCGGCACTGCCGGCAGGTCTCAGCGCGCGTGCCTGGAGCCGTGCCACTGCCCGCACAGGTCGGGCAAGCCTTCTCGCGGGGGACCCTGATCTCCACCCGGCCGCCATGGGCAGCCGTCTCGAAGGGCACGCTGATGCCGCTTACGACGTCTCGCCCACGCTGGCGGGCGGCGTACTCAGCCCGCATCCGGCCGCCGCCGAACATGCGGCTGAACAGGTCGCCCAGGCCGCCCAGATCTTCAAAGCTGATCCCCCCTTCCGCCTCCCACTGCTGCGGGCCCACGCCGGCGAAGATATCTTCGAATCCGCGGCCGCCTTCCGTCCATCCGCCTCGCATGCCGGCTTGCCGCAGCCTGTCGTACTGTCGCCGCTTGTCGGCATCGCCGAGGACGCTGTAAGCGTCATTAATCTCCTTGAACCTTTCCTCGGCAGCCTTGCTCCCGCCCGCCCGGTCCGGGTGGTGCTTCTTGGCCAACTGACGATATGCCTTGCGGATCTCCTCGTGAGAAGCGTCGGGAGACACCCCGAGCACCTTATAGTAGTCCCTCTCGGCCATTTGTCAGTGACGTTCACAATCGCCCTATTGCCGACCACACGTCCGAGGCCCCGACGCACACCATGCCCCTCGGAACTTATTTTACTCCCCAAGCCCGCCTTTTCAAGCATCCCGGGCCCCCCATCAGCCCACCATAATGTGCTCTTCCGGATACCGATACGCGGTTGTGTCCTTCAGGTACGCGACGCTCAGCACCAGCCCCACCGGGCCGATTCGTCCTACGAACATCAGCGCGCTAAGGATCAGCTTCCCCCCCCACGTTATGGTCGCAGTCGGCCCGGTGAGCCCGATGCTCAGGCCCACCGTGCCGAAGGCGCTCACGGCGTCGAACACTACCTCCTCGAAAGCGGCTTTCTCTGTCATTAGGAGCAGAAATATCGCAGCCGCCAGGGCTGCCAGCGACAGAAGGATGATGCTGGCAACTCGGTGCACGATCTGCGGAGGCACCGTGTGCTGAAACAGCTCTGCCCGGGGGCGTCCCTTCAGAGTCGCACGGATGCTGGCGACCATGATGCCCAGGGTGGTGGTCTTTATGCCGCCGGCTGTGCCGCCCGGGCTCCCACCGATGTACATGAGCACGATGATGAGGAACACCGTTGCGAGCGAAATGGGATTTGCCGCCGCCCTGCTCATGTCCATCGTGCAGAAGCCGGCAGTGCGGGGTGTCACCGACTGGAAGAGCGATGCCAGCACTTTGGTTTTCAACGGCGCCTGTGCAAGGGAGCCGTGAGACTCGATGATAAGGACGCCGAGAAACCCCAAGAGAATCAAGACGCTCGTCACGGTCAGGACCAGCCGCGAGTGCGCCGAAAGCTGCGGCCTCCTACCCTTGCGCCCGAACAGCCACCACCGCGACCAATTGGCGACGTCTCCGACGACTGTAAATCCGAGCCCTCCGAGGATGATCAGGAAGCAGATGACAACGTTGACCCCCACCGAACTCACGTAACGGATCAAGCTCTCGTCGTTGAGGCTGAACCCTGCGTTGCAGAAGGCAGAGATAGAGTGGAAAACGCTGTGGTAGGCGCACTGCCCGAAGGTCTCGAAGTGGCTCCGCCAGGAGAAGAACAATGCGACCGCCCCCAGCAGCTCCGCGACAATGGTAAACAGCAGTATGAACCGAATGAGCGCCCAGATGCTTTCGGCGCGGTCGGCTTCGACCATGTCAGCCATGACCGTGCCAAAGCGCATGAAGAGGCGTCTCGGCACCAGCACCGCCACAAAGGCGCCGATTGCCATGATGCCGAGACCGCCGATCTGAATCAGCGCAAGGATGGTGAATTGGCCGAACGGTGACCAGTGGTACGCCGTGCTCTTCACGGTGAGCCCGGTTACGCAGACGGCGCTTGTGGCAGTGAACAGCGCGTCCACGGGGGAGGTCCAGCGCCCGTCGTGACTGCTGAAGGGCAGCGCAAGGAGCACACTGCCAATGCCGATGACACATGCGTAGCTGGCGGCGACAGTCCGTGCAGGGCTTCGCCGGAACAGAAACCGGGAAAGCAATATGGCAAGCTCGACAAGGGTCTCCACGCTGCCGTCCCCCAGAGCACTGCCCGTCGCTGGCAGAACCGTCGCAACTCACTCGATGCGCCGGATTCTACGAAGTGCCAAAACGCCCTGTCAACGCCCACGAATGCTCCAGGCGGGGCGTCTGAGCAGAAGGCGAGCCGCCGCACGTACGCAACGCATGCGGCCTCCGCGTATCAACAGCCGCGGCACGAACCGGCGCGCCAGTGGGCCTCAACTGATGTCGCCCCGGATGTAGGCCTGGGTCTCGGGGTGCGCCGGGGAGTCGAATATCTGCCGGGCAGGGCCGGCCTCGACCAGTTCGCCCATGTACATGAACAACACGTGGTGAGCCAGCCTCTTGGCCTGACGCAGGATGTGAGTGACCACCAGGATGGTGTAATCGTGGCTGAGTTCCTTGAAGCGCCGTTCTATCGTCTGAGCGGAGACAGGGTCGAGAGCCGCCGTGGGCTCGTCGCAAAGGATGACTTCCGGCTCGACAGCCAATCCCCGCGCCAGGCAGAGCCTCTGTTGCTGCCCAACGGAGAGTTGGGCTGCCGGCTCGTGGAGCCTTTCCTTGACCTCCTCCCAGAGCCCGGCGGCCTTCAGGTAGTGCTCTACCGTGGAACTCAACTCTTTGCGGGCGCGCATCCCGTGCACTCTGGGTCCAAAGGCCACGTTCTCGTAAATGGACATTGGCAAGGGCTGCGGCTTCTGGGAGAGGAGCCCCATCTTCTTCCTCAGATTCACCACGTCCACGTGGTCAGCGTAAATGTCTTCTCCGTCAACGAGGACTTTGCCGCTGACGCGCGCATATGGGGTCAGCTCAAGCAACCTGTTGAGCGACTTCAGCAGCGTCGTCTTCCCGCACCCGGAAGGGCCTATGATGCATGTGATCTGCCTGTCCGGAATGTCAACTGTGATGTCCTTCAGAACCTGTGCGCTGCCGTACCAGACGGACAGGCTTCTGACTTGAACGTGCGGCACAGTCACTCTCCTCCATTGGCTCAGCTAACTGTGGACCGCCTGAACCTGACAGCGACGAATCGCGAAACAACGCTGACGGTCAGGACGATGACCAGCAGCACAAAAGCCGCAGCGTAGGCCCTGGCCCGGGTCTCCGGGTACGGCGTGCCAAGCAGGTAGAATACCGTGAGCGGAAGCGACGCGACCGGCTCCGCCAGCGTGCCCGGAATGCGGTCGCTGTATCCCGCTGTGAAGATCAGCGCGGCCGCGTCTCCGATGCCGCGGCCGAAACCGAGTAGCAGCCCTGTCAGTATGCCGGGCAGGCACTGCCTGAGCACCACCCTTGTGGCCACCTCAAACCGGGTCGCGCCCGTGGCATAGGCCGCTTCCTTCAACTCCCTGGGCACTGCCTTCATCACCTCATCAATCGCGCGCGCGACGATGGGAAGCTGTACGAACGTTATGGCGATGATGCCCGCCAGGACCGACGCTCGCAGGCCCAAGTAGACCATAAGGGTGTAGCCGAATGCGCCATAAACGATCGAAGGTATGCCCCAGAGCACGTCCAGGCTCAGGCGGGCGGTTCTGATGAGAGGATTCCGCCCGGCATGTTCGTCTTGCAGTATGATGCACACCGGCAATGCAACCAGGCCCGCCATCACCGTGGCAGGCAGGCTCAGCAGCATCGAGCCCACTATGCCATTCAGTATTCCGCCCTCGTCGCCGTAGGCCCCGCCTCGCGGCATTTGGACGAGCATGCTCAGCTTCAGGGCGCCGGCGCCTTTCCATAGCACCACCGCAACGATCCACAGCAGGCTCCCGACCACCAGAGCCGTGGAAAACAGCATGAGCCCCTTGAAAGCTCGTTCCTCGATATGCCGCCAACTCATCGCCAGAACCTCGCCGTCACTAACCGCAGGCCTATCCTGGCCCCAAGGTTGAACAGTATCACTATCAGCATTAGCCACAGCGCCGCCAGCAGCAATGCCGAATCGTAGAGCGGCACCGACATCATCTCGCCGTAGTTGTTCGCAATCAGCGCCGGCAGAGGATAAGCCGGTTCAAAGATGGAGTGCGGCGCGTTGACCACGTTCCCCACCACCATCAGCACGGCCATGGTCTCGCCCAGCGCCCGCGCGAACCCCAACCCAATAGCCGCCACCAGCCCCGCGAGGCTCTTGCGAACGACCACGTGCTTCACGGTCTGCCATTTTGTGGCCCCCACGGAAAGGGCCGCTTCCCGCAGTTCCAGCGGAACCGAATTCAGCACTTCCACCGAGACGGCGATTATCACCGGTGCAACCATCACCGCAAGCACCAGGGCGCCGCTCAGCACGCAGTCGCCCGTCAAGAAGCCCTCGGTCGAGAGCCCCGGGACAAACCCCAGGTATCGCCCCACCGCAGGAGCCACCCCGGCCACCAGCGGCACAATCGCAAGCACGCCCCAGAGGCCGTATACGATGGACGGAATGCCCGCGAGCACGTCAACGACCGGCTTGAATACCGCTGCGAAGGCCGGCGATGCGTACTCGGAAACATAGATGGCCGTGAGCAGACACAGGGGCACCGCAATGACCATAGCCAGGATTGTCACCCACGCGCTGCCCAGGATGAACGCGAAGAACCCGAATTCGCCCCTGGCCGGGTGCCAATTCGAGGAGGTGAGCAGATCCAGTATGGGGACCTTCGCCAGTATGGGCCTGGCCCGGATCAGGAGGCTGACCGCCAGAATGCCCGGCAGGACAATCAGTAAGATCGTCACAGCACGGAACACCAAGTAGCCGCCGCGGTCGGTCGCCTTCCGAATCAGGGCCGTCTGCGGAAGTGGGTTTGTCCGAGATACCAGGGCCATTCTGCATCACGATCACGTGAAGACCTGCGGCTCCCGACGCTCGCCGCATGCCCGCCGTCGTCACCTTCAACGCCTATTCGAGCTTCTTCAGAGCTTCCCGCCGGTGGGCCTCAGCCAGCGGGACGTATCCGACCTCGTCCGCATACTTCTGACCCTCTGTCAGCACCCAGGCAACGAAATCACGGACGAGGCCAGTGGGCTTGCCTTTGGTCAGGAAGTTGAGGTCCCTTGCCGGCGGCGAGGGGTAGCGGCCATCGGCTATGGCTCTTAACAGTTCGTCCTTCGTATCGTAGAAGCGCTCGCCCCCGTCAATGCGGCCGTTGTCGCTAACGTCAATCGGCACAACCACGAGCCCGGCGATCGGCTTGCGGGTCTTGGGGTCGTACGCGAAGTTAAGGTTGTTGTAGCCGATTCCCAGTTTGTCCCCCGCAACCTTCTCGGCAATGCCAGGGTCGCCGTAGATCCCTACGCCTTTGAGGTCTTCCTGCTTTCCACCCAGATATTGCGCCCAGGTTTCCGCCGCCCCGCACGAGTCCGAGCGCGTGAAAACGTGGATCGGCTCCGCCACGGCCGTGCCGGATGCCTCCCCCCATTTCTTCAGGTCGCCCTTCATCCACAGGCGCACGAAGGCATCACGCTTCATCCCCTTCGCGAGCAGTTCGCGGAGCACCGGGTTCGCTTCATTGACAACGGCGACGACAGCGTCCTTGACGACGGGTATGCCAAGCCCTCCCCTATCCATCTCGGCCGGCTGGATGTCCCTCGACACCATCCCGACGTCAACAAGGCCCGACAGCGCATCGGCCGCGCCCTTGCCTGCGCCACCCGCAGAGACCTCTACCTTCACCCCGGGGTGGTCCTTCTCATAGACTGCCGCCCATTTGACAGCCATCGGATAGAGGGCCCAGGCGCCCGAGAGCCTGATAGTGCCCTGTTCCCTCCGTTCTTGTGCCGCCGCCTGGCCGGCGGAGAGCAAGAGTACGACGAGCCCCAGGAGCAACGACAAGACAAGCCCCGCCAGACAGATGCTTCTCCTCACCTTGTTTCTCCTCTCAGGAAGTCCGTTCGTCACCCCCGAGGCGCCTTGCGCCGTCCCTCCCGGCGCGCTGCACTCCAAGACTCGTCGGGAGCCGTTCTCGCGTTCCACTGCGCTGTCGAAATACGGCGGACGGACAGACATGGCTCGATGCTCGGACCACGAACGACGAGCTGAGGAAGGAGCCGATGCCGGCGGCCCGTTACTCCTCGCCAGTCCGAGCCGCCGTCTTCTGCTCCAGCCGACTGCGCAGGTAGGCCTCCATGAAAGGCGTCAGTTCCCCATCGAGTACGGACGCCGGGTCTCCGGTTTTCAGGTCGGTGCGCAGATCCTTGACCATCTGGTACGGCTGGAGCACATAGGACCGAATCTGATAGCCCCAGGCTATCTCGCCCTTCTCATCGTATAGCTTCTCAAGCTCCTTCTCCCGCTTCTGCCTCTCGTGCTGATAGAGCTTGGCCTGAAGCAGCTTGAGCGCGATTGCTCGGTTCTTGTGTTGAGAACGCTCGTTCTGGCACTGTACGACGATGCCTGTCGGGATATGGCGGAGCCGCACCGCCGATGAAGTCTTGTTCACGTGCTGTCCCCCCGGCCCGCTGGACCGGAAGAACTCCATCTCGATCTCACTGTCCTTCAGCTTCACCTGGATGTCGACCTCAATATCCGGCACAACATCCACAGCGGCAAAGGACGTATGGCGGCGAGCGCTCGCGTCGAAAGGCGATATCCGCACCAGACGGTGCACGCCGATCTCGCTCTTCAGATACCCGTATGCCCAGTCGCCCCGGATGTGGACGGTGGCGCTCCTTATGCCCGCCTCTTCGCCCGGGTGCGTGTCAACGATGTCCGTCTGGTAGCCCTCTCGTTCGGCCCAGCGCAGGTACATACGGAGCAACATGGCCGCCCAGTCGCAGCTTTCCGTCCCCCCTGCCCCGGCATGAACGCTCAGAAAGGCGCTGCTGCCGTCCTCCGGCCCGCCGAGCATTGTCTTGAACTCAAGGCGTTCGAACTTCGCGCCCAGCTCGGCGACACGGGCCGCCACCTCCTGACGCGTCTGCTGGTCCCCCTCCTGCTCGCCCAATTCCTCGAGGACTACAAGGTCTTCCACCTCGCGTGCCAGTTCCTGCAGGGGCTCAATCAGGCCTCTGACGAACTTCACACGGCGGACAACGTCCTGGGCTCCTTCGCGCTTGCTCCAGAAATCCGGCTGCCGCATGCGCCCTTCCAGTTCCTGGAGTTCGGCCTCCTTGGAAGGCAAGTCAAAGAGAGTCCCGCAGGTCTCTCAGGCGGGCCTCCAACTGCTGGGTTTGGCTGGACATTCGCTCGCTGCCTTTCACTGTGGGGCAAGATGCCGCACCCATGATTAAGGTGCGGCCATACATATGCATTATAGGCGGTAGCGGCCTGCGGAGTCAATCGGACGACTCGAGGGCGCACGATCCGCGGTCACGCCCGCCCGACGCTCGGCCCTTGTGGCTGGCTCCTCCGTGATCGCTGGCCCTCTGCCGCGCGCGCTCGTAGAGCAATATGCCTCCCGCAACTGTGACGTTCAGCGACTCTGCCCCTCCATGCATGGGGACGGTAACCATCTCGTCACAGGCCCTCCGCACGCTCTCCGAAAGGCCCACGCTCTCGTTGCCGAGCACTATGGCGCAAGGCGCCGACAGGTTCGCGTCCCAACAGGGCATTTCAGCATGGGCTGAGGTGCCGATAATGCGCAACGAGTTTGCCTTCAGCTGTCTCAGACATGCCGGCAGGTCGGAGACAATGGCCAGCGGCATCCGAAAGATCGAACTCGTGCTCGACCGCACAGCGGCTCGGGAATACGGGTCGGCAGAGTCGCTGGTGAAGACTGCGCAAACCGTCTCCCACGCGTCCGCAGTGCGCACCAAGACGCCCACGTTCCGGGGGTCTTGTATCTGCTCGCCCACAAGCACGCACACGTCGCCCCTGGCGACTCGAGCTACGTCGGCCGTAACCGGCCGCTTGACCACAGCCAGCACGCCGACGGAGGTTTCGTAGCCCAGGCCGAGCATCCGGAAGAACACGCCCTTCCTGACCATATGACACGCGAGCCCTGACTTCTGCGCCCGCCCCAACAGCGCTTGCTCCTCAGGACCGACGAGCGGATGCAAGAAGAAGACGGTCTCGACAGTGGCGGGCGAGCGGACTGCCTGTGTGACGAGCCTCAGGCCGTCCGCGAGGAAGGCGGTGGCTCCCTGCCTGCCGACCTGGCCCAGGGCTTGCCGCGCGGCGAGGACCGCCGGATGCTTGATCGTATCAATGGCTTCACTCGGCCGCTGCATCAATCACCTCAGAGCATCGTCCGTTCCCTGAAAGGACCAAGCGCCCCACCCCGGCCAATAGTAGCGAAGGCGCGTGGAATCAGTCAACCGTCGGTGCAAAGGCCATTCTCGGCAAGCTTGATTTCGTCTGCAAGACCGGATAACGTACGGAGTTGAAAGCGGCTTCACGGCGCGCCCGTAGCTCAATGGATAGAGCGTTGGACTTCGGATCCAATGGTTGGGGGTTCAAGTCCCTCCGGGCGTGCCCTTTCGTTTGCCCCGACCACGATCCGCCAGAGAAAGCGTTCGGCCTTCCATCCAATGGTTGGGGGTCGGCTGCGGCGCCGCCCGTTGGCAGTTTGCGGCGCAGCAGACGCCGAGTCCCCTCCGGGCGTGCCATTTCATTTGCTGTGCCCTCCGTCTAACCTGACGCCCAGTCCCTGCGCCTTTGGCCTCCACTTACCACATCAAGGTCGTAACCACGCCATAGTGGTCCGAAGCGCAGAACCCGTCGGATCGCCGTGTCAAGACTACACGGCTCTGCACGACGCGCTCGCGCGGAACGTTGCTGAGCAGGATCAGGTCCAGCCTCGAAGGGTGGCTGTCCTGGTAGTGACACAAGCGGCCGTAGGGGTCCGCCGTCGGCGCCTGAAGGCTGATGTTCGGATTGTGCGCCGGATCCCATGTTGGCCCGTCGGCGCCCGGGTTCGCCGCCACGAAGCTGTCGAGCCATCTGCCGCCAGTGAAGAGCCACTCAAGCTCGCCGCTCTCCCTTGTTGTGTTAAAGTCACCAAGGAGCACTGCGGGCGCCCCCGACGGCAGCGTCTCTCCGAGGAAGCCGTTGAGATTATGCAATTCGGTATTTCGCCTGGCAATGTCATCCTCCGCACGTTGTCTCGCGCCGGCCAGCGCCTTCGCGGGCACTTCCATAGCCAGGCGTGCCAGGGCCTTGTCAAACGCCGGACCGTGGAATGGCCCCGAGTGAAGGTGGGCGTTGCAGACGTACAGCGGCTTCCCGTTCACAACGACGCGGCATATTAGCCCCTGGGTCATGTCCGCAAAGTGAAAGCACAGCCAGTTCGTGGCAATCCCCCAGCCGCCCAGCCGCGCCTTCGCGACTTCCACGACCGTCCAGGGCTTCTTGACGAGGAGGGCGTTGCCCTCTCTGAGGTTCCACGGGACTCCCACGGGGCCGAGCCGGATCCCCCCAAGGGCGACCGCATAGATGACTCGATAGTCGAGGTCGGCAGCAAGGCGCTCCGCATAGTCCGGCAGCGGATTAGCTTCCTGGATGGCAATGATATCAGGCGAAAGCTCCCGTATCGCCGCCGCCAGGGCCTCGTATCGCTTCTCGGGTTGGTCGGCATACCGGCCCACGCTCAAAGTCCCCTCATAGGTCAACCCCGACCAAACGTTGATAGTGAGGATGCGAATCTCGCGCGGGGAGGCAAACGGCTTACAGGCCGCAGCCTCATCCGGGGTGAGGCGAACCCGTGGGCCCGCGCAGCCGGTCAAAACAAGGACACTCAGCAGCAAGGCTGTCGCGGCAGCCGACCCGGCTCCGAACCTCTTCATCGGCGGTGGCTCCGGTTCGGTTGATGACCGGTTCGCCCACATTGGGCGCGGACCGAGGGAGTTCTCACGACCCATCTCGCCTTGCCCGCGAAAAAGATCTTTGGGATGCTGCAGTTGAGGACGACGCTCTTCCCCTCAAAGCGTGCCGGGGGCGAGACGCTCGCCAGCTCCAAGGAGCCCGCCCCGCATGGCCTGTCGCAGGCACGGCTCCCTTGCCCTCTCGTATGTCCCGTGTCCACCTCTCACGAGGTCACCCGAAACTCGATCAGCCTCCTGCGCCCAGGCCTTCAGACAGCCTCAGCCGCCAGGCGGGATGCGATGTCGCTCCAGCGGCTGACCCGTTCCGGCTGCCCTTGGAACGTATGTGTATCCTTCATGATGATCTCAAGGCAGCAGCCCCGAGCGATTTCGATGGTCTCGCGGACGCTTCTCTCCAGGGCGCCATAGTCCACCCCCGGCCCGCAAAGGGCGGCGGGATTCGGCTTCCAGGAATAAATGTAGCGGTTGCCCAGCTTCTCTGCCGCCACGGCCCGATTGCCCCAGGGGGACACCGACACACGCCGCAGACGCGGGATGCGCTTTATGATGAGGTCGAACTTGCCATCCAGTGGCTCGCAGCAACCATAGCACACGAGCCCGAAGCGATTGAGAACCGGCAATTGGTACTGCAGGACGAACTCGTCGTACTGAGCCGGGCCCACGCCTACAAACTCCTGGCTTTCGCCAAGCACCCACATGTCCTTAGGACGGGCCTGCCTCTCGAAGTCGGGCGCAGGCAGATCATCCGTCGCCCCCACGCCGCCCGAGCCGACGTAGTCGTCCGGGCCATTATTCAGTGACAGGATGCCCTCTTTCTCAAACGCCTCCAGTTCGGAGAGCGTGGAGTCGCGAAGAAACCCCATGAGACGGTGCAACAATCCGGGATTCTCATGGATGTCGAGCATGACCTGTTCGAGCCCCCGCAGGTTGATGAGCGCCCAGGTCATGCCAAGCGACCACCACAGGCTGCCGTGCGTGCGCACGTGGAGAAGGTCGCCAACGGCTTCCTGCGCGAGCCCAACGCGCCGCGCCGTCTCTGCACGGTCAACGGTCACGCTGCGAAAGTGCAACTTATCGCAGTCTTCGGGGCGCTTCACCGGCGCATCCCAGCGGTATGAGCCGAGTTCCTCGGTGCGCGTGCGCGTTTCCTTCAGCCCGTAGTCGCTGATGTGAACGGCCCAGCCGACGTCAAAATAGTTGGTCACGGGCAGATCGTCGTGGATATGCTCGTGCGCATAGACCGTACGACGGAGGTGCATCTCCCAGCCGCGCAGCAGCGGGTCCTCGCACTGTGCAGTTGACTCCGGCAGTAGTTCGCGCCATCCCCCCTCGGGGAAAGCCAGGACCATCGGCCTGTGAGGCCGAAGAGCGTTGAAATCCTTCCAAAGGCGCGCGCGTTCAGCCTGGAGTGGCAGCGAAGCAATCTCCGCCACGCGGGTCGCCAGTTCGCGCAGAATGCGCCGGTCTTTGGGGCTCATCGCTACCTTAGCCCTGCGTCTCGGATACATGACCGCATGGGGCATCCGTCTCCAGCCGGCCACTTGGCGGGATGGAATGCGGCGGCCCTCGCCCCATAGAATACCAGCGGCCGCTGACACCGTTCAATGCCCGCGCCTAGCGCTGCCCCTGTTGCGAGACGATACACTTCGGCGACTGGCGGCCATGGAGACAACGCTCGTCAGCATTTCCGCGCCCAAAGAGGGGAGAGATTCAGCGCAACCTCGGCCGACCAGCCAGCGGAGGCCCTCCAGCCGCTCCAACGTGCCGTGCAGCAAAGTGGCGCCCGGCGGCCGGGGACATCTAGCGTACGCCCAGAGGCGGGCAGGGAGAGTTCGGCCCTTCCGGCATATGGTTTGCGTCCCTATAGGCGGGTCGCAACGTGTTGCGCGGCCAACCCTTTTCAAGGAGGAGTTGTGCAGTGAAGAGGTTGATGCAGAGAGTCTGGCAGGCAGTCAGGTCGAAGAGAGGCCAGAGCCTTGTTGAGTACGCTCTTATCCTGGCCCTGGTCGCCATCGTGGTCATCGTTGCCCTCACGGCTCTCGGGTCGCACACCCAGAACGCCATGAGCAACGTGGCCAACACGCTGGCTAACGCCACGTAATTGATGGCTGACGTGAGAGTCCTAGCGGCGGGTTCGCCGGGGTAGGCCTGCAAAGTGTGCAGTGTTTCGACGAGCCCGCCGCTCCGTACTTCGGAAGGTACTACCCGGTGGAGGAGCGTCCACCGGGCTATGCGCGGGACGGGTCTCCGCTGGTGGGAGGTGATGGACCTCTCGTGAGACCGGCCCGCGCCCTTTTTTGTCGCGTACCCTGCGCCTCCAGGGGTCCCGTCGGGCGTAAGAGCCGGCCGAATCACAAGTCTCACCAGTCGCGCGAACCCGCTTGATTCGTCGCCACTGGTCGCGTATAAAGAATGCGCGTTCCGCGTTGGCCGGGACAATGGACAAAGAAGCGGCACCGCAGCGAACAAGAGGAACGTCCCGGACGGGGTGTGCACAGCGCAGACCATGGGCGCAACAAGGACCGACGATGGACGACGACCGAAGGCTACAGGTTACAGAGTACTTCAAAGCGAGACTGGCGGAAGAGGCCCGACGCTCTGAACGTTACGGACGCTCCTTCTCCGTGGTCTTCGTGAGCTGCCGTCAGACCGATCCACACGACATATTCAACAGCCTCAGGCCCCTCCTGCGGTGCACGGACATCGTCGAAATCATCCGGCCCCGACTGCCGTCGGCGTCCGTTGGGATTCGACCGTCGTCCGATCCGAAGAAGAACCGACGTCTGCCCATGCGCGACGCCGATGACGAAACGGCTCGCGACCGCGTTGCGATGATACTTCCCGAAACGGGCCGCGCTGGCGCCGAGGTTACCCTGACGCGGCTGAGGAGCCAATGCAGCAGGCTTCGCGATCTGAACCTGGGCCTTGCCGTCTACCCCGAGGATTCGACGAATCCCCAGGAGTTACTCGCTAAGGCCGCGTCCTCCGCCGGCGAGAGCTTCCGTCCTTGACTTCGTCCCCCAAGCGCTCAACCGTGATCGGGCTCCCAGGGCTCCTTGAACCTGCCGCTGTACACGCCCGACCATGTTTGTCGCATCGTGGCGTCAGCCCGTTCGGAGGCGAGGGCCGATGACGAGCAGTATGGGCCCTGGCCCGGCCGGGAGCGGACAAAGGTTTGACGCATCCTGTGCCAGCCGGGGCGAATCGCAGTATAATAGAAAGGTCGTGTTTCGAGAAAGTGGGTCCTGCCTCGCCTCACGTTGTGCGTGCGAGGGGAGCAGTGGTCGTCGCGGCGTGTCGGTCAGCAAGGGCTTCTCACCCAATAAGGGAGGTGTGCGCATGCGTCCAAGGCTCTTGGTTGTAGTTGCGTTGTCCGTATGCTTCTGCTTGCCCGGCTTCCTCTCGCAAACTGCGCACGCCGCGCAACCGCCGCAGGTGGCGCCGGACGTTCGTCTGTTCGATACAGGCGTCGCCCTGCCGGGACCGCTGCCGGGAGAGGCATTCAGCCGCATGGACGGATGGGTCGAAGTTGGCAAGGCTGAAGCGGACCATCGGTTCGCCGGAGATGTGGTCGTCCTCAACAACAAACTGGCCGTCGTGCTGCGCCGCAATGGCCCCGGCCTGGAGGTGTACGCAATGGGCGGCCCGAGCCCCCAAATGCGGGCCGTGCTTGCGCCCGATGCGCCCGGTCCCCTGGCGGGCCTCTCGACAGTGAAAGTCACGAAGGTCAGTCCTGAGGCGCTCGCACTTGACGCGTCCTTCCAGGTCGTGGGCAAAGGCGACGTGGCCCTGGGCTTTGAGATGAAGATGGGAGAGCCCCAGGTCAAGACTGTGCCGCGCGGCGACCTGAAGGCCCTGCTTGTGAAGGCGCCATGCCGGTTCGCAGTCCTCCCGGATTTCTTCGCCGACGACATCGTGATTGATGCCGCTCAACTGAGCGTGGCGCAGGCCGAACTGCCCGCCGAGAACATGCTTCTCCACATGCTGCCCGACCGGGACGGCATAGTCATGGCCGTATGGAACACGAACCAGCGGGACATTCAGGTGGACCTGTCCGGCCAGGGCGAGCAGCGCATGCTCGCCTCCACCCGCATCTACTATGGCGAGGACCCCGCAATCTGGGTGGCCGTCCTGAGCGCACCCGGCGTCTGGCACATGCGGGAAGTGGCCGCAGGCGAGGCGGGAAAAGTGATCAGTCTTGACTGGCGGCAGCCCTGGCCGGCGCACTGGCGCGCGGACTGGACCCGCGACGACGGCCTTGTTGATAGTTGGGAGGTGCTCGCTCAGAGACCGGACGGCGGTTACCTGAAGCCGAACTGGTTCAGCCGCCAAGGGGGCGAAAGGGTGCCCGCCGACCGGAAGCGGTGGACCACTGTGCTGGGCAACTTCAGCTATCCGTGCTGGATTCAGCAGGACGGGCAAGGCTACATTCAGCCCCTCACCCAGCCAGGAGAGTGGAATACGCGTCAGGTCATCCGGTTCCAGGGACCGGTCTTGGTGTACCCCATGAACCGCGTCCAGGGCACGCCGCTGGATGCCTTTGCTGTCCTGGATGTCGTCCGCACGTCCCTCGGAGTGGGGCCCTGCCAGTACATCCTGGACGTTGAAGCGGGGAAGTCCTCCAACCAGGGCGCCGCCACGTGCAGCGTCCGGGACACGCTGGACCCCATATATACGGCGGGCCAACAGAAGGAGCGCAGAGCGCGCGTAGAGAAGGCCCTCGATGACGTGCTGATCTTCATCAAGTTCATCCGTAGCCGCATAGACACTTACGTTCAGTTTGGCCACGGCGTCCAGGAGTACGTGGCCGAGCAGAAGAAGGTCCACCCGGAACTGGCCGGTCCCCTGACCGAACTCGAGAATCTGGCCAAGACCATTGATGCCAGGGTCGCTGCGCGTCAGGACCTTATCAAGACGCCCGAGTACGCCGCTCAACTTGTCGAGGAATTCCGGCAGACAGTGCTCGACAAGGACGATCCCGGAGCCCTGGCCAGGTGCCAGAAGATCACCGCGGCCTGGGTGGAGATGGGCGGGAACCAGGATCACCTGGCCGGAGAGTGTCGTTGGGCGGTCAAGTTCCTGCGGCAGCGGGCCGGCCTGTTGATGGCACAGGACCCGCGGATGGGCGAGATTGCCCGCGAGATCCGCAACCGCGCGCAGGTCGCTATGGAGCATCCGGCGGGGCACGAAGCCATACATCACTAAGACCAGAAAAGGCAGCCGCGAGAGCGTGCTCCGCCTGTGGACACGCCAGCGGTTGCCGGCAAGCCAAGCTGCGGTCGTCTTAGCGCGGGCTGATTCGGCAGCCGACATGGTGCGGCTGTGCTGGAATCAGCCCGCTGTTTAACGGCACGCTGCCCGTCGGCCGGCTGCGAGCGTTGGGCAAGTCCATAACCAGAAAGCTGCGAGGAAGGAAGCCATGACGCGGAACTCACCCGTGCACCACGGCACAAGCCGCCCCGCACCGGAAATGGCCGTTTGGACCGCGCTCGCCACAGCAGTGCTCGCGGGGCTCGTGCTTGCACAGGCGACGGAGGGAGGAGAGATGCCGAACCTTGTCAAGAACGGGGATTTCTCTCGCGTCGTCGAAGGCAGACCTGTCAGTTGGGAGGCCATCGGCGACCCGCAGTTCGTGACACAGGATCTGTCAGCCGCCAGCGACGGCGGCAAGCCGTGCGCAAAGCTTGTGTGCACGCGATTCGAAGGCAGTGGCCGGGCCCGACAGGCGATGATGGCGCAGGTCGGCCAGGTGCCGCTTGAGGCCGGGCGCTTCTACCGGCTGTCCGGGCGAGCGCGCGCCGAAGGCATAAGCGGCCAGACTGCGAGAACCGCTATCACGGACACCGCCACCGGGGAGTCGTGCGGCTTAAGGGAAAGACTGCGAGTGTCCCCGTCGTGGCAGGAGTTCAACTTCCTGTTCCAGGCATCGCGCTCCGTCAGCGAGACCGGACGGCTTGAGTTCGCGTTCGCGGAATCGGGCACGTTGTACTTGAGCGACGTGCGCATCGCCGCCCTGGGCCTGGATGAAGTGGCGTTCACGAACACAGTCCCCAAGGGCACGGGCAGGAATCTGGTGCCGAACGGCTCGTTCGAGATTGGCATGATCGGCTGGGGCGTAGAGGGCGAGTCCATCGCATGGGGAAACCTGGATAGGTTAGCAGGCCGGATCGAGTCCGTTGGTCCGAGCCACGGCGCGCGTTTCCTGCGGGTGCCGATGGGAGGGAGCGAGGGGCTTGTCCTGCACTGGGACTACTATGAGCCTGTCGTTCTCCGTTGCCGGAAGATGCTGGCCGCGAACCTGGGCTGGATCCCCGTCGAGCGAGGAAGCACCTACACCGTCTCGTGCAGCATGCGCGCAAGCGTAGACGGGGTGAGAGCCGCCCTTGGGATAAGGTCCCAGGATCCCGGCTCCAGCGCGGCTGCAGGCGGCGAGGATCTCGGGACTACGGTTCAGCTTTCCACGGACTGGCAGCGCTACTCATACACGTTCCCCGCCAAGCACGGATACGTTTACGTGAAAGCGGGGCCGGACCTCGCGGAGGACGTCCGGGTGGACGTAGACATTGACGCCATCCAACTGGAAAAGGGAGGACAGGCCACGGCGTTCGAGCCATACAGCCAGTTGGAAGTTGGCCTGGAGCCGTCTGCCCCAGGCGGCATCTTCACGGAGGGCCAGCCCGCCTCGCTCAGGGTCCGCGCGTGCAATCATGCGGCCACAGCCGCCCGCCTCCGGGTGGAGTTCCAGGTGCGCGATTTCTTCGATGCGGCGGCCGAACTGTCGCCGGTCTCGCTGGACGTCCCTGCTGGATCCCTCGCCGATCAGGATGTCCCGCTGCCGCCGGACTGGCAGGGCTACTACCGGGTGAACGCCCGCTTTGAGAGCACGGGCGCCGCTAGCACCCAGTCCCTGCGCCTGGCCGTTGTGCCTCCCAGAACCAGCGACGACAGCATGCTCGGAATCAACCACGCTTTCCCGGACCCGTATCTGATCCAACTGGCCAAGAAAGCCGGCGTGACGTGGTACAGGGACTGGACACTGAAGTGGCACGACCTTGAGCCATCTCAGGGAGAGTATCACTGGGATATCGGAGACGTGCAGATTGACCGAGTCCTGGCCGAAGGGGCGCGTCTGATGGCACTGATGCCGCCGTACCCCTCGACCAAATGGAATACTACGGCGCCGCCGGAGGCCGCTGCGACGGGGCGCGCCCCCAGGGAACTGGCCTGGGCGGCAAAGGATCCCGCAGACCTCGGCAAGTTCATCCAGAACGCTGTAGGCCACTACAAGGACCGTGTCCGCGTTTGGGAATTCCTGAACGAGCCGATCTACACGCACTACGCCCTCCCCGCCAGGCCGGGCGGCTACGAACCCGCCGATTATGTGCGTCTGCTGAAAGTAGCTTACGCCGCCATGCACCGCGCGGACCCCAACTGCAAGGTCATCGCCGGCATCGGCAGTTCGCCGCGCAGGCTCACCAAAGAAGTGATAGATGCCGGTTGTCTGGAGAACTGCGACATATTCGTCCTGCACATCTACCCGGGAGGAAACGAGCTTTCGCCCGAGTCCTTCATCCCTCAGTCGGATGCCTTGCTGGGTTATATGAAAGAGCACGGCAGGGCGAAGCCCATCTGGGTCACTGAGTTCTCATACTATGCAGAGGACGAACTCCCATTCCGGCCATTCGTGCGTGCAAGAGGCTCATGGGCGGAGGACCGTCTCCTGGCGAATGAGCGCGAGTGCGCCGAGTACACCATCCGACTCTTCGCACTCATGATGGCCCGCGGTGTCGAGAAGTTCTTCATCCACGCCGGCGTGGGCGGCCGGGTCAACATGCCGTACTACGATTGCTGCTTCTTCAAGTACGGCGGAACCCCCGCCAGGATCTTTCCCGCTCTGGCGGTCTACACGGACCTGATGGGCCCGGGCGCGCGGTTTGTTGTGGAAAAGCGGCTGGGTGACGACGGCTATTGCGTCGCCTTTGAGACGGGTAAGCGGTCCGTGCTCGTGCTCTGGCGGGCGAATGGCGAGGCCGTTGTCTCTGTGCCCCAGGGTGCAGAGTGCCTGGACCTCATGGGTCGCCCCGTCCGGCAGCGCCAGGTGAACATCTCCCGCACGCCGATCTACCTGACTGGGTCACCGGGCGCGGCTCAGGAGCTTGCAGACTCGCTGAAACCGGCCGGCCAATAGCTCGGCGAGGCTCCTTTGCGCGGGCGCTCATGCCGGAAGGCGGCCGGGTCGCCAGGCCTCGGCCAGCGAACCCACCGCGCGTCGGGTCCCTCACCGCGTGGCCCCGCTGTTTGCGCTGGCCGGCACAATCCTGCGAAGGCACTCCTCCGTTGCGGCCAGGCATATCTCCACCACCGCATCCACGTTCATCACGAGCGCGTGCACGTCGTCGCGGTTGCCGGACATCTCGATCAAAAACGCGGCCGGGACCCCGAGCTTCGCAGCATAGTCGTATAGGTTCGCCCTCGGCCTGCCGGGCCCTACGATCTCCTCCATGTTGACCTGCTGGAACGGCCCGAAGTCCGGCCTCTGGCAGAGGAAGCGATCCTTTAGCCGCGCCCTGATGTTGGCGTGGATGGCGTCAACGAATCCCTGGTCACCCTGGTACGGCCGCATCATCCCGTAGTCGGCGGTATGGAAGTCCACCATGCTCAAGGGGCGGTGGCGGCCGAGAATGCCCTGCATGATCTGTGTCTCAGGTTCCGAGGCGGGCCGCGCCCCCTTGTAGTTGTAGTCCCACGGCATCCCGACGTCCTGCACGTCCGCCAGGTCCTCCCAGAAGCAGTCGAAATTGCGGTTCAAGTCCACTCCGCGCGCGTTCTGCCGCGTAAAGTGGTCGTGCCCCCAGGGATTCTGGATCGGCACGAGCCTGAAGTGCAACCGGCTTGTGTCCATGCCCTCCACGTTGGGGTCCTCGGCAAGCACCTCCGCAAGCCGCAGCACCCCGTATGAGTTCTCCCACTCCCACCCATGGATGGACGCGCCAACGTAGAAGGTCGGATTGGCCTCGTCGCCGAGGCTGAAGCTCCACATGTCACGGCCGTCGCTGCACGGGCCTTCGTTCTGGAGGCCCAGGCCGGGGTGCGTCCGTGCCAGGTCGGCCATGGCATCCACGAACTCGTCGTAGCTCAGGCGCTTGCGATAGTGCTTCCCGTAGCGCACGCCGCGGCCGAGCATGTTGGCAAGGAAGAGGTACTTGCTGGTCGCTCCGTGGCTGTTGAAATACGGCCGGCTTGGCGAAAGCAGGTCCAGCGCCACGATGCGCCCCTTCCCGACCTTCTCCTCGGTCATGACGACGCCCTGGTTGAGATTGGAAGTCCCAAGGATGCGCACTCCGCCCGACTCACGGACGCCCAGGATCTGGCGCTGGTACATCTGGTTCTCGTACCGCGTGTCAGCCGTGTTCCGCTCCACGGTGCCGAACCACCCTACTTGGTCCCCCACCGCGAAGCCGCGGGTCACGTCGCACTCCACCCCGATGTGCATGGCCGGCCGCGGCCGCTCAAACACGTGCGCCTTGTTCAGACGCAGCCCGCGATTCTCGGCGTATTCGAACAGGCACGACATTACCTGGCCGCCCCGACGAGCGTACTCTGTCACCGAGCGGTAGTTGAGCTTTGGCAAGTTCGGGCGGTTGGCCACCTGCGTGATGACGCACGCGTACGGCGCCAGGCTTGCCGCGCTGATGCGCGTCGTTGTGAAGTCAAGCCTCGCCACACGGTCGGGATACAATACGTCCAGGTCAGCCGCGAGTCCCGTTTCACGGCCGGCTGGCGAGTCGGCCAGGAGCAGGATGTCTTTGCGTTTGCGAGCCATGTGCCCTCCTATCATTGATCTTTGCGGAAGAAGGGGAAGGATGGCGCCCCCCGGATCGGCTGGCTCCTCTTGCCGCCGTCGGCCGGACCCTCAACGCGGCATCGCGATGATCTCGCGAACTTTAAGGCTGAAGAACTCTGTGGAAAAGGCCGGCTTCAGCACGATACCAGTGTCGGCGCCCTTACCTGTCCCGGCAACGGCGATGACGTCGTCCTCGACCGAGATGAGCCCGGCGTCGGCCGCCATGAGCGTCACCTCCACAGCCACCTTCATGCCATGGCAGAAGGTGTAGTAGGTATGCGCAATCACCTCGGCGGGCGGGAGCCCCCCGAACTTGTCTCGGATGGCGGCCTCGACGTTCCCCTTCAGCAGGTGTGTGGCCGTCAGGAACTTGACGCCTTTGGCCGTGGCCTTCGCTACAGTGTCCGGCTCGGGAGGACAGTAGACCTTCCATCGCCCGGCATGAAGCGTGACGCCGAACAGAGAGACCCCGCTCCCGGCGAAGACATCCGCGGCCTCCAGTGCCGTCCGCCCCGTTGAAGTGGCCACAACGACGCACCGAATCCCCAATTCACGGGCCCGCGTGCGGGCTGCTTCCAATGTAGTCCGTGTGTTCTGCGGCCCGGCCTCCTCGAATAGCATCATGTCACGGGTGATCATCACTGACTCCTCAGATTCGACCCAGGCTTCCCACGGAATTGCACTCATTCAGGCGCCGAAGCGCAACCATATTCGCAGGTCACGCAGCCGCAGTCAAAGGCCGGGACGCTGGCGCCAGATAGCCGTGCGAAGCGCTTTGGCCCCGTGACGCGTTGCCGAAAGTCCGCGAACCGCATATCATGGCGCGCCGTCCGCAGCAGCGGAGAAACGCGGCCGCAGTAGCGGGCGAAGGCGGCAGGCGCTTTTCAACATGGAGCAGAAAGATGACCGAAAGCGTGGCAAGTTCGCTTGTGATTGATGCGCACGTTCACCTGGGCGATGGCCTGCGCCCGGGAGAGTTTCTTGAGATGATGGACGAAGCGGGCGTCCACAAGGCCATCGTCTTCGTGTCCCCGTCCCGCTGGTCGCTTCCCGACAAGGACAACTACTTCAACACCAACGACTACATCGCTGAGGCGCAGCAGAGTCGCCCTGACAGGCTCATCGGCTTTGCCTGCGTCAATCCGCATTCCCATCGGGCCGCGGCGGAGTTGGAGCGGTGCATCAATGAGCTGGGACTGCGGGGGTTGAAGCTCCATCCCGAAGTCCACTGCTTCACCCTGGATTCCTTGATCGGCGGCGAGCTGATGGACGCGCTGGCAGCCCTCCAGCGCGAGACCGGACGCAGGCTCCCGGTCCTGTCTCATCGCATGACGACGATGGGATGCACTCCCGACCAGTTCGCCTTGCTGGCCCGCGCGTATCCCGACCTATCCTTCATCATTGGCCACGGTGCCGGCTTCCAGAACCTCTACTTTCCGTCCATACGGCCGGTAAAGGATCTGGCCAACCTGTTCGCGGACACTGCCATGACGACGGTGGACGACAGCCGGATCATAGACGTAACGCGGGCGGTAGGAGCAGAGAAGGTGATCTTCGGCTCTGATCACTGGGCCCGCGGGCAGAAGAACCTGTACGGCAACTTCTTCTTCGTCTTGAAGCGCGCCTTCCCGAACCCTGAGCGGCAGCGCCTGATCCTCGGCGGCAACATTGCCAGGATACTGGGCCTCCAGGGGTGCACCAGGTCACATGAACGGTAGCCCTCAAGAAGAACTGGCCCGCAGAGTCCTGGATCACTATGATCTCGGCCCCCTGCGCCTCGTCGAACAGCATGGCGGAACCGCCGGCAGGAACTGGCGTGTCGAGACGTCCAAAGGAACGTGGCTCCTGCGCACTCGCGGCCCGCGCACCTCCTCCGATGAGGCAGTCGCCTTCGACCACGCCCTCCGCCTGCACCTCGTCAGCCTCGGCGTCCCCACCGCCGCGCCGGTGCCGTGCTGCGACGGGCGGACGTTCACGCGCATCGAGGAACGAGCCTATGAAGTATACCCCTTCGTCTCCGGCGTCTCCGCCGCGAAGGCAACCGACGTCCAGGTGCGGTCCGCTGCGCGCGGGCTCGCCGCCTTTCACCGAGCCGGCGCCAGCTTCCCGCAGGCGCGGACGGCCCCGCCTATGACGCAGTACGCGACGCTCGGCATCCCGGACGTGAGCCGGCGCCCTGAGGACCCTGCCCTCCTCAGGAAAGCGTATGCCCGACTCTGTGCCAAGAACCGCACGGGCGCCTTTGTGGAAGCAGCAGACTGCTGCCATCGCTGGCTCTCGCGCCTTCAAAACGAGTTCGGCCCGGCTACCTATGACGCCCTGCCCCACGTGCTCACCCACGGAGATTACACGCTTGCCAACCTCTTGTTCGACAGCCGTGGCGAACTGGGAGGCATCTTTGACTTCGACTGGGCGCGATGGGCGCCGCGAGTGCGGGACCTTGCCGACGGCATGTATTTCATCGGCGCCGTCCGCCGGACACGGCTGAATCCGGGGGACATCTGGTCGCTCACAGACGCGTCGGACTTCAGCCTGGAACGATGCGTCTTGTGGCTACGGGCCTATGGTGAAACAGAACCGCTTGCGCCGGAAGAAATTCGGGCACTGTCATTGGCCTTCGCCGCGCGCTGGCTCTCCGTCCGCGCCGAGGGAACGGCCAAAGTGCCGGTAGAAGACCGCCTGCGCTTCTGCTTCCGCGATATCGCCGCCCCCCTCGACTGGCTCGACGCGCATTGGCCCCAAGTCAGAGCCGCATTGGGAAACCTGCAGCCTTGATGCTCGGGCACGCGGGCACGCCAGATTACCTGCTGCTCCGCTGCTCCCAGAGAATCCCACGCATTGAGCAATTGGCGCTCCACAGAGGGAAGCCGATTCAGGATGCGAAAGCGTGTCGTCCCGAGTCCGCTTCAGGGCGGACGAGGGACCTCGGAACAGCGGAAACCCTCCTCGCGAGGGCTGCCGGCGCAGCCAGCCCCTGGAGGCTCTACGTGCGAACGTCATGCGCCAGCCACACAAGCTGCACGCCCAAACCTCAAGCCTGCCTACCCCTCGGGCCGGGTGCAATGAGGCTCACAGCTTCCCGACCCTCTTGGCGATGAGCTTACGTATCTTCTCGCAGGATGGCGGTGGCCCGGTTGACACCTGCCGGTCGTCTATGAACAGAGCGTCCGCGTGCCCCCACTCCAACATTGCCGGCCTCTGCAGGGTGTCAATCTCGCGGAACACCACCTTGTCCCCGAACTCAGCGGCCGCACGCTTGGCCCGCTCGTAGGCCAGGTTCTGCGCCATGCACCAGCCGTTCACGAACGCCGTCACCGCGACCTTGCCGGGCACTGGCTGGGGCTTCCGCTCGTTTCTGTACCAGCGAGGCGGCGTTGCGCCGGCAACAAAGGGCTTCCAGAGCAGCACGGCCACCCCGCGCCTATCAGCCTTCACGTATCCCTGCTTGCTGAACCAGGATGCCCTCATCCAGAACGGCAGCCACAGGCCCCATGCCGCTATGCCCTTCGCCCCTAACTCCTGCGCATCCTTCTCGGCGGCATGGAGAAGCGCTTTGCCCATGCCGCGTTTGCGAAAATCGCCCCGCCCTTGCTTATGTCCGTGCACCCAGATGCAGTAAATGAAGTAAAGGTCTTTCCCGTCAACGACGCTGTGCTCAATCGGGACGTACTGTATCATGCCCCCGACTTCGCCCCGGTCATCCTTGGCGAGCAGAACCCGCAGGCCTTGTGCCTTCATCTTCTCATACCAGGACTCCCTGCGGTTGCCGGCCTCCTTCGTCGCCTCCTCGGACCAGTCTTCAAGGCAGCAGAAAAAAAGCTGTTTGTGTTCGTCTGGAAGAGACAGAATCTCCATGCGTGGGTTCCTCCGGCTGCAGCGCTGTCGTCGGACCTGATTCTATCGCCCCCCGCCACGCCGGGGCAATAACCCGACTGGATTCGAACCGCGCATCCTGCGGGCGAAGCAGCTTTGGGCTCATGCAAGAATCCTCTACGCTTGCAGGACAGCCTTCAAGACGGACTCCTGCGCACCTCTGCTGTCGGCGGCCGGTTTTGACCCGCCTTCCGCGGCTCTGGTATAATCCCGAAATGACGCGCAGGGTCGGGGCGTAGCGCAGCCTGGTTTAGCGCGCGTGCCTTGGGAGCACGAGGTCCCGGGTTCAAATCCCGGCGCCCCGACCAAACCTCAGAGGACCGGCGGAATTTCAGTCCTCGCAGTTTCGAGTGGGCAGCGGACTAGGAAAAGCAGATGAGTGAGACCTTCGAGGTATACGAGCAGTTCCGGAAGGGGCTTATTGCGCGGTTTCCGCACCGTTTCTGGTCTCCCCCGGAAGGCTTCACCCGCGTGATGGAGATCGTTCGAAAGGTCGCTCAAGAGGAGAAAGTCCACCCATCGAATGTTACTGTCGCGCAGATGAAGACATGGGGCCTATACAGCCCCTTCATCAACTTGCTCGCTGGGAACTTGTCCAGACTCCGTCAGTTGGCCTCCACCGGAGTTCCGGCCCCGACTGCCGAACAGCGAGAGTCCTTACACGAGCGCAAGCGGTCGCGACTGTCAAACGAAGTGATGTCGGAGGTGTGGATACGGGATGGTGGCAAGTGTGTTGAATGCGGGTCAACCGAAGACCTTGAGTTCGACCACATAGTTCCTTTTTCCAAGGGCGGCTCATGTGCATCAGAGAATCTCCGCATTCTGTGTCGGCAATGCAACCGAAAGAGAGGAGCGCACCTTTGAAAGCGCCAGTTTGCAGCTCGGCGGCCGTCCCGATGCTGCTGAGCAGCGTCCGTATCCGAAAGAGCCCAGAAGTCGGCAAGAGCGCTGAACGAACGGAGCAAGCGCCTTGAGCAGAATCCCAATGAATGCAAAAAGCAGGTGACGGGGAGCAGATCCCTCCGAACCATGTCAACACCGGGCGCGTGACAGTGCCAGGACCCCGGGTCGTTTTTTGCCCTATGGCACACTGAAGCGAGTATACGCATGAGTGCCGCTCAAAAAAGGGCTGTGCTGGCCATGCTTGCCAAGGATACCGCCCCGGTTCCAGCCGGGAGGGCCAAGGTTCGGATCGGGAGGTCTTTACTTCACATACGTTACTGCTCGCCGAATCCGAACGCCCTGGCAAGGTACAAGTTCAACATCAACCCGAACACGCTTTCGGCTGACTACGAGCTATGGATATGCGGAAGCGCTGCTGTCTACTATCTAATGCCCATGTCTTTCATCCAGAGCATCTACGACAACCCGGGCACTTACGTGGACCGCGCGCATCCTGAGATTCGGGTCGTTTCTGTCGACGCGGATGCCCACAGTGTGACATACGCCTGTGGCGGGGTAAGCAGCAGCCTCCGCAAGTATCTGAGTGCTACGCTCCCTTGAGCTACTCCTGGCAGAATGGGGCGCTGCCGCGAGAGCGCCGCAAGCGGTGTACCTGTCGTGGCGGTCCCCTACTTCCACATCCGCGGATCGAATGAGAATTCGTCCTGCGGCTCAGCCTTCAGCTTCGCAAAGTCGGCATGGCCGACATTGACCACGTAGTTCCGCTGTGAGGGCACAACCACCGACGGTACTTCGACCACAGCGCATCGCCCGCTCTGCACCCATCTTGTCCCGATGTCTTTGCATGCATCCGGCGCAGGCTCCTCCCGCCAATTCGGCGGCAAGGCAGTCGCCTTCACTGTCTCGATCGCGACTCCGTCCGAGATCTCGACCCAGATTCCATCACCTGGTGGTGATTCCCCAAGCCGTTGTCTGCGCGTCCGCCGCGGCGGACATCCCGGCATGTTCTCCGCGGTGAAGTCCGTTAACGCTTCTTCGCCTCATCCAGGAACGTCTCGTAGGAGATCACCACGCCCCCATGGCGGTCGGCGAATGCAGCGGCGTCCTCTGCCTTCGCAAAAGCAATGACGCTCGGCATGCATCGGTCGAAACACTCCGCCGCAGGCACCTTCTCAGACGTGCCGATGATGATCTTGGCGGTGCAGCACGGACATGTGTCGCTCCCCTCGACATACACGCACCGCTCCGCCTCGACGGGCCTCCCCGTAGCGTAGTCAGTCGCCATCGGCTGCCCGACCGCTCCGTCCGCCTGGCGCACAAACGTAAGCCAGCAACGAGGACAGCAGACCCGGACTTGTTTTCCTTCAACAATTGCCGAAAACGCTGTCAACGCATGATTCGGCCGGTGGCACAACGGACACTGAGAAAGGTCACGCGCCTGCACCTTGCCGTACAGCCTGTAAGCACCGAGGATGACCACTGCCAGAACGGCCGCTCCGGCCACTGCGCCCAGCACTTTTGTCATCTCGTACCCCCCTCTCCTTCCCCTTTCACGAAGGTTACCCTTGCACATCGCCGAAGTCAATGCCCATTCGGCTTCCCGGCAGGCGCGCGTCCGGAACCTTGACCATGCTGGCGGAGTGTGATAGCGTAGCTTGTGGGGTAATTGCAGCGCCCGAAACAGCCGGTTCCACGGCCATGTTTTGGGGCGAAAAGAGGTGGCGCGCATAGGGGGCACCGTCGGACGGCAGCGGGTTCGCACGCCCGTGTCCAGCCTTAATTCCGCTGTTGTCATGCTTGCAGTGCGCGGGATGACTGCGTTTCCGATGACAAATCGGACCCTCGATGTCTTGCACTGGAGGGGACGCCGCCTGCAAGGCGGCGTGGGTCTCTCACACTTTCTTCAGAAGGCGAATACCATGAGTAGGACTGCGATCTTGTTGGTGCTGGCATTCATTGCTGTTGGAGTTGTCGCCGCTGGAACGATGGCAGCCGGAGCCGGTGCAGCCGCGCCGGCCAAGCCTGAAACCATGACGGTCAAGGGCGAGGCCGTGGACCTGTGGTGCTTCATGAGCGCCGGGGCACGGGGCGCAGCGCACAAAGAGTGCGCCATCGCATGCGCCAAGCTCGGCAATCCCATCGGCATTGTGGACGACCAGGGCAATATTTACCTTGCCATGGGCTCCAAAGACAAGCAGCCAGCCAAGGACATCCTCGAAGACAAGATGGCCGAGACCGTCGAAGCGACCGGCAAGGTCTACAGGCAGGGCGGGATCCAGGCAATCTTCATTGAGAGCATAAAAGTCGTCAAGTGATTGGGCAAAGGAGTCGGGGGAGCGCCGTCGGCGCTCCCCGACCGCTCCGTTTCATTGCTTTTGTTGCGTCCACGGGAAACGGCGCTCTTCGTTGCCGGGGCACGAGCGGACGCAGACTGAAGAGTCATGATTCTACTGCGACAGAGGGAAAGGCGCTGCGATGAGACTATTCTACGTGATTACGGCGGTGTTATTGCTGGGGCTGGCGGTTCAGTCCGGCTGCTCGTGCCCCATGCACAAGTCTGCGCCCGCCGGCACCCAGGTTGATCCTGCACCACAAGCTGCAGCCGTCGTCCGAATGACCGACCAGTACACGTTTGACCCGGCGAAAGTGACCGTCCACGTCGGGGATACCGTCGAATGGAAGAACGCATCCCAGGCGGCTCACACCGTCACCTGCGATCCGTCCAAAGCCGGGGCGGCAGAGAACGTATCGCTGCCCAAGGGCGCGAAGCCGTTCAATTCCGGCAACATCGGGCCAGGGAAGACCTTCTCTCACACCTTCACGGTGCCGGGCCTGTACAAGTACGTCTGCATCCCGCACGAAATGATGGCCATGACGGGCCAGGTGGACGTGCAGGAGGCGGCCGCCAAATAGGACAGCTTGCTCGGTACTTTCCTAACTCGTTCGACATACAATAAAGCAGGACGAAGTTCCACTTCGGGCCGCCGGGCCTTCCGAGCGGGCTTACGGCGGTCCCGTTCTCCAGGTGCAGCGATGCAGCACCCGCTGGAACGCGTTGACCTGCCGAAGATACAGGAGCGCTTCGACGCTTACTGGAATCGGGAGATGGCGGGCAGGCCGCTGATCAGCATTACCTGCCCCCGAAAGGACGCCAGGCCCCGCGACTTCCCCATCCCGGACAGCGTCGAGAGCCGCTGGACGGACATAGAGTACCAGTGCAAGCGCGCCGTCTGGCAGGCTCAGAACACCGCCTTCCTGGGCGAAGCCGTCCCGACATTCATGCCGAACGTTGGGCCGGATTCGTTCGCCGCATACTTGGGCGGCAACCTCCGGTTCCTCGACGAGAAGACGTCGTGGGTGGAGCCCTTCGTCTCGGACCTGGCGGGGTACACGCCGACGCTCAACCGGGCCGGCAAATGGTGGCGCTACATGATGGAACTGATAGACGCTCTCTGCGAGGTGGCCGAAGGCAACTTCCTCATCGAGATCCCGGACCTGCACGGCGGAGGCGACGCCCTTGCGGCCGCACGCCATCCGGACAACCTCGCCCGCGACTTGTACGATGGGCCGGACGACGTCCGGCGCATCATGCCCATCCTCACGGACATCTACAAGGACATCTTCGACGAATATGCGGCGCGCATAGGGCGGGTGCAGGAGGCCACGACGACCTGGATCCGGGCACTCTCCAGGGGGCGGTATACGGCCTTGCAGAACGACTTCTCGGGCCTCGTCTCGCCCGCCATGTTTGCGGACTTCTTCCTGCCGGACATCCGCGCGGTGGCCAGCTACCTCGACAACTCGCTGTATCACCTTGACGGGCCGAGCGCCCTGGGGAACCTCCCCTACCTCCTGGAGCTGGACGAGTTGGACGGCGTCCAGTGGGTGCCTGGTGCGGGCCGCGACCGGATGATGCAATGGCTCGGCGTCTGCCGGCGCGTTCTCGAAGCGGGCAAGTGCCTTCAGATACACGTGGCAGCGGACGAAGTGGAGTACGTCCTCTCCGAGCTTCACCACGAGGGCCTCTTCATCGCCACTTCGGCCGCCTCGGAAGCGGAGGGCCGGGCACTCCTCGAACGGATAGAGGGCAGCGGCTGAGGGCTCCCTGCTTCGGCTATTTGAACATGCTGATGCCTTCGCGTATAATCGTCGTCTCTGTCCCAGACCAGGTATCAGACCGGACGCACCATGCGAAAGAAACCAGACGAAAAGGAACGTCTTGAGGGCGACCTCCCGCCCCTGCCGGCCCACGTGCGCCGCCGGCGGCCGGCGAAAGAACCCGAAGAGGCGGAGCGGGCCGCTCCGGATCCCCTGGCACACTTCTGGGGCCAGACGAAGGCGTTCTTCCTCAAGAACGGCTTGCACGTGGCGCTGGTGGTGGGGCTTATCGCCGTCGGGGTAGTCACGTACGAGTTAGTCTCGGCGCGGCAGTCAACGCGCACCCTCAGGCAGTGGGAAGCGATCAGCAATCTGCCTCAGGTCGCCGGCATGCTCTACCCGTCCGAGAACTTCGCCACGCTCAGAGACATCTCTATCCAGCAGTGCCAGGCGATCCTCGATGACAGGCCTTCCCCTACGACGGCTCCGTGGGTTCTCCTTAAGCTGGCGGACCTGTACGCCTTCGGCGACCAATGGCCTGCGGCTGAGGAGACATACAGACGGCTGCTCACGCAGTACCCCGACAGCCCGGCCGCCGACTGGGCAAAGCCGGCGCTGGGCGTTACGCTTGAGCAGAACGGGAAGTACGCGGACGCCGCCGCGCTTTACGAGTCTCTGGCGGAGCGCGGGCGACCGCTCTACCTTACGGACGCCGGCCGCTGCCGTGAACTGACGGGCGACCTCCCCCGCGCAGAGGCCGACTACCGCAAGCTTCTGGACAGCAAGGTCCCCGAGATGGCAACCAACGAGGCGAAGGCTCGCCTGGCAGCCCTGGCGCAGGGCAACCCGTTGACCGCACCGCCGCAGCTCCAATTGCCGACGAAGGCCACGGGGGCGGCCGCGCCCCAGACTATGCTCGTGCCGGCGGAGACCCCGGCTGCGCTCAGTGCGGCCCCGGCGGGGCCGGGGGAGGCACCCGGGACACCGCCGCAGGCTTCCGCGACGACGCCGCTCGTGCCCGTGGCGCCGACGCCGGAGAAGCCCGGGGCGGAACAGCCCAAAACGCAATGATACTGTTGACAGCCTGAGTCCGCAGCCCTAAACTACCCGCGTTGTCAGTCACAGAACTGCTCGGCTGAATGTAAGTCGCTCGGCGTCACTCTTTCTACGGAGGACTCTATGGCCAACCTGGAAGCGATCGCAGAGGCCCTTATCAGAGGCGACCGCGACACCGTCGTGAAGCTTGTCCGCGCCGCAGTGGATGAGCGCGTCAGTGCTGAGGACATCCTTAACCAGGGCCTGGTGGCCGGCATGGACGTAGTAGGACGGAAGTTCAAGAACAACGAGTTCTACGTGCCGGAGGTCCTCATCGCCGCTCGGGCCATGAATGCCGGGATGGACATCATCGCCCCGATGCTCGCCAAGAGCGGGGCAAAGCCCGCCGGCAAGATCGTCATCGGCACCGTCAAGGGCGACCTCCACGACATCGGCAAGAACCTGGTGGGCATGATGCTGAAGGGCGGCGGCTTCCAGGTCATTGACGCCGGCATTGACGTGCCGCCGGAGCGGTTCATCCAACTCGCCGAGCAGAACGGTGCGGACATCATCGGCCTCTCCGCCCTGCTTACGACCACCATGACTCAGATGCCCAGGGTGATCGAGGCGGTAAAGGAAGCGGGTTTGGAGACGAAGGTCATGATCGGCGGCGCGCCCATCACGCAAGACTACGCGGACGAGATCGGCGCGGACGGATATGCCCCGGACGCGGCCTCGGCCGTGGATCTGGCGCGGCGGCTCATGAGCTGAGCGCGCCCGTACGAACTTACATGCAAAGGCACCCCGGGAGGCCCCGCGGGTGCCTTTCTCCTTCTGTGCGCGCTCGCCTGCTTTGCATCCGGCGCTCCCATCGGCTATAAGACGAACAGTGGCCGCCGAAACCAGATGAAACGGAGGAGCCCGCTGTGACAGATATCCTGATCCAGGTCGGCGACGAGGAGTTCCGGGCCAGGCTGCTGCCCGACCGGTCGCCAGATACGGTGCGCGAGGTATTGGCTGCCCTGCCCATCAAGTCCGTCGCCAAGACATGGGGAGACGAGATCTACTTCGAGATCCCGGTGCAAGTGGCAGCGGAGAATGCGCAGGCGACCGTGCACAAGGGCGACCTCGGCTACTGGCCTGACGGGAGCTGCTTCTGCATCTTCTACGGCAAGACGCCGATGAGCAAGTCGGAGGACGCAATCATCCCGGCCTCGCCGGTCAACGTCATCGGCGCCATCGAGAACCCGCAGGGCCTCAAGAAGCATCGCAGCGGGGAGCAGGTCATCATCAAGCGGGCGGAATGAACGCGCATGGGAAGGTTGGCCGCCATCGCTCTTGCTGGCGCTGTTGTGTTCCTCGCAGCGCGCGCATCGGCTCAGGCACCGGCGCCGCAGGCGAGCACGCAGGGCCCCGCAACGGAAAGCGTGCCGGTCCTGATCGAGCGCATGGCAAAGGACGACTTCAACGGGCTGGACGCGTCGCGCAAGCTGACGCAGATCGGCGAGGCGGCTGTCCCCGCGCTCATAGGCGCGACCGAGAGCAACGTCCCGCGCGTGCGCTACTGGTCCGTCGCCGCTCTGAGCGGTATCGGCAGCGAACGCGGCATTCCGGCGGTCATGAAGCTGCTCGATGACGGCGAACCCCTGGTCCGCGCGGTGGCCGTCTGGCACCTGGGCCGGTGGTTCGACCGCCCTGAGGTGCGAGACGCTGCAATGCGGAAACTCCGGGATGAGAGCGCCTTCGTCAAAGGCTGGGCGCTTAAGCTGATTCAGGAAAAGAAATACCGGGCCGCCGCCGGGCAGGTGAGCGCCCTGCTCAAGGACGCGGAGCCGGGGGTCCGGTATGACGCCCTGCACGCGCTCGCAGTCATCGAGGGACCGGGCGCGCTGGACACGCTGTCAAGGGTCCTCAGGGATGACGAAAGCCCGATCGTGCGCGAAGGCGCCGTGCGCTGCTGCACGGTGATCGAGCCGCCCACGGCGCGGACAGCGGAGATCCTTATCGCGGCCCTGGAGGACAAGGATCAGACAGTCCGGGAGGCCGCCGTGAAGCTGCTCCGCAAGGGCTTCGGGCAGGAGCCCGGCGAGCCGGCCGGGAAGGGCCAAGCCCCAGGCATCCGCTTTGAGCCTGCCGCCGAGCCGGTCGAGCGCGATAGGGCTGTTAAGCAGTGGCGTAACTGGTACGAGGCGAACAAGAACAGCTTGCGTTGGAACGAAGAGAAGCGCCGCTTCGACATGGCTGAGGCCGCGTCGCGCGGGCGGCTCTGAGCCCCCGGCATGGCGTCGCCACTTTCAAGCGCGCTGCGAGATCAGGCCGGTGTCAGAAGTCAGGATTCGCACGTACCGCAGGGCCGACTGCGAAGCCGTGATGCGCATCACGGAAGAGAGCTTCGAAGGCTTCTGCATGGACTATTACATGGAGCAGCATTTCGGCCGGATTGCCGGCACCACGTGGCAGGAGCGCAAGTGCGACGGCATCGAGTACGACTTGCAACGCCACAGGGAGCACACGCTGGTCGCCGAGCTTGACGGGGAAATCGTCGGTTACCTGTGCGCGCGGATAGATATAGAGTACGCTACCGGCCACATTGCCAACCTTGCCGTTGCGAAAGACCACCAGAGCCGCGGCATCGGGAAGATGCTCATCAGCGAGGCACTTGAGCACTTCCGGGAGTGCGGGATGCGGTACGCCCGCATCGAAACGCTCGACGAGAACTACAGGGCCCGAAAGTTATACCCGGCCTTCGGCTTCCGGGAGATTGGCCGACAGGTGTATTACCTGCGCGAACTATGAGAGCCTCTGGCAAAATGCCGCGTGAGCCGCGTTGCGCCTCCCGCCGGGTGGATGCAAGCAAAGGCGGCGCCGCCGAACCAGGGTCAGACACAGCCAGGCGAGTTTGCGCAGCAGACGATGGCCCGAGGCGCAACCCGAAGGGACGGGCGGCTTTGGCCGCACGCCGGTGTCGCTCGGGCTTGTCGCATTGGTCTCCTATGCGCCGCGCCCTCGCTCCTTGGCCTGCGGCCCAATCCGCTCCGTCGCGGCCACGGGGCATCTTGTCAGAGGCTCCGGAGCGGGCTTTTGACATCCGTATGGCGGCAGGATATCATAAAGTCCAGCGTTGCGGCAGGCTTAATTCAGGTGAGAAATGACAGGCGTACCGTTAGAAGAGCAGCCTCTGAACATAAAAGGCCTCCTCGGCCTTGGCCTCGACGGGAAGCCCGACGAGAAGCGCATAACGCACGGTGAGAACTTCCTCCTCATCGGCGGCACCAGGCAGACCCACGAGCACATGGTCGTCACCGTCCTCAGGTTCAACGAGAAGGTGGACAAGCTCGGCAAGAGGCTCGAAGAGGTGAACACGCGGGAGCTGCGCGAGATCGCCCGTGAAGTACACGACGAAAGCGAGCGTCGCACGAGTCACGCATTCCGCCGAACCTCCGGCGATGCGCAAGATCGCCGTGAAGCTCATGACGAGACCCGTTGACGGCCCGGCCGGGCATGTTTCGACGCCCTGCGCCGGGGCCTGTCGTCCAACTTTGTGAACGCTGTGCAATTCTGCCCCCATGAAGACAACTATGCAAACGCCTCTTAATGAGCCCGATCGCGCGCCGCGAAAGACCGTGTTCAGCGGCATTCAGCCCAGCGGCGTCGTGCACATCGGCAACTACGTCGGCGCCATCCGGAACTGGGCCAGCATGCTCGACACCTATGCATGCACCTTCTGCGTGGTGGACTACCATGCGATGACCGCGCCCTACGACGTGCGGGAGATGCAGCAGCGCGTCGTGGAGACCTTCGTCATCAATGTTGCCGCCGGCCTCGATCCCGAACGCTGCCGCCTCTTCGTGCAGAGCCACGTGCCGGAGGTCACGGAGCTGTGCTGGATACTGATGACCTGCGCCGGCATGGGCGAGCTGAGCCGGATGACGCAGTTCAAGGACAAGAGCGCCAAGCTGGCGGGCCAGGTCAACGCGGGCGTGTTCACCTACCCAGTCCTCATGGCGGCGGACATCCTGCTCTATAAGGCCGAGGTTGTCCCGGTCGGCGAAGACCAGACGCAGCACCTCGAATTTTCCCGCGAAGTGGCGCGTGCCTTCAATGATCGGTTCGGGCCCACGTTTCCGGAGCCCGTCCCGCTGTTGAGCAGCGTGCCCCGACTGCTGGGCCTTCAGGACCGGGAGAAGATGAGTAAAAGCCTGAACAACTACATCTCCCTCCTGGAAGAGCCTGCCGGGATATGGGCCAAGCTGCGGACCGCCGCGACAGACCCGGCCCGAATCCGGCGCCAGGACCCCGGCACACCTGAGATCTGCAACATATTTACCATGCATAAGGCATTCTCCCCGCCCGCCGACATCCAGTGGTCGGCAACGGGCTGCCGCACGGCGGGCATCGGCTGCATTGAGTGCAAGCGGCGCCTGGCGGACAACATGGCGCGGGAATTGGAGCCCATCCGCCGACGGTACGCCGAGCTTGCGCCTGACGCCGACCGCGTGCGCCGTCTGATGGAACAAGGCGCCGAGTCCGCAAGGGCCGTGGCCCGGCAAACTATCGCCGAGGTGCGCCAGAAGGCCGGCCTGAGCTAAGAAACCCCCAACGGAATCGCCCCAGAGATCGCAGAACAGACAAGGGCTCCGCGCCTTCGTACGTCATTGTGGCGTATTCTCTGCACGGCCATCGAGCCGCCTGCCTGAGACCTGATGGAGCCCTGGCCCCCACCGAGATCCCCCTGCCGTTTCCCTGAGGCGGAACCCGGCTTCGCGATAGCACCGAATCTACCCCCCATACAGCGGCCGCGGAGCACAATCCTCGTCGCCTCGAAGGCCACGAAGTGACTTCGACAAGGGGCACGCCTGTGGGCACCGCAACAGGGCGTGGCGGCCCATCCGACTACCGCTTCATGGCGAGAGCTTCGGCCTGGGGGCCGGCGCTGACTCCGGCGACACCGACTTCGCGGTCGGCATTGGCGGGCGCGGCACAGGTTTGGGCGATGGCGCGGGCGCGACCCCGGGTGTTTTCTGAAGCGCTTCTTCGAAAGCCCGGTGCATTTCGGGCGACAGTATCTCCGCCCGCAGTTCCTTGTCCGCCAGCACCAACCGGAAATTCTCGTTGGTCAACACAGCCCCCAGATTGCCGTCTCTGATCGCCTGCGCCACCGCCTGGTCATCCAACAGCCGCTTGAAGGACGGGCTTTCCAGCAGCTTCCGGACCTGGGGCTCCTCCCGAAGGCGCGCAACGACCTGGGGATCGCGCCGCGCAGCGCGGTAAAGCCTCAGCACGTCCGTTACGAGATACCGGTCCGCGGGGTTGAACGAAGACGCCCATTGACGCAGCTTTGACTGCCCGGCCTGCCGAACGATCCACCCGGAGGAATCCGGGAAGACCTTGAGGATCACGTCCACGCCGAAGAGCAAGATGAAGAACAGCACCAGGCCCGACCCGAGCCCCCATAGGAAGCCGAGAACGCGGTTCCACGGGTGCGGGACGCCCTGCTCGGTTCGGCCGAGGCGACGGTCAATGAAACTGGCCAGAATGATGAGCGGTATGTAAATGCAAAGGGCGGCGATGATCCTGCCGATGAGGTAGGAGACGCCGGGCGACCAGCCGAAATTGGCCCCCAGGATTCTCCCTATGGGCGTTCCAAATGGCGCGCTGGCAAGGAAGGCGACCACGAGCGCGCCCAGCCCAAGGATGTCCTCGATACCCCCGCGGATGTAGCCCCAGACGACACAAAAGGCAAGGATGAGGAGTAGAGCGATATCAACGGCCACGGCCTTCACCTCAACGCTCAGCGGCAGCCCGCCCCCTTCCCAAGTTGGGACAGGCACAGGGGTTTTGATTATAGCACACGCCCGAGCCGCAAAGCATGTTTGCTAAGTAAGGTCCAGCGGGCGAGTGGCACACGCCCGACCCCCAAGGCATCCTCGCAGGCCGAAAACTCCAGCGGTCGTGTGGCACACGCCCGACCCACAAGGCATCCTCGCGGGCCGAGGACCGTGCATGAAAAGTCCATCGCATGACTCGGATTGCGAGCACCAGCCAGCGACACCGGTTTGGAGGCTCGCCCTGGCACGGCTGGAGGAAGGCGCTCCGCGCGCCCAATGCGAAGCATGTTTCATGCAACCACATGCCGCATCGAAGAGATCTTCATGCGGCTGGTCAACGTTCCCGGGGCGCGTTCCGGGAACCGCGGTCTGATCCTCGCAGCATGGGGCACAGTGCGCCGTTTCATGAGCGAATAAGTCATAATTTAGGTCATTGTATGAAAGGATGTTATGACAAATTGGGTTCGTTTCGCAAAAACCTCACCGTGCGGCGCCGGGTAGCTTGGGCTGACTTACGCGAAACTCCTTTTGATCCCGATTCGGATTTCATGTGCCGGGCCAAGAACTCCAGCGGCCGCGTGGCACTCGGTGTGGCGCGGTGCGTACGAAGAATCCCCCCTACGCCTTCGAACGGCGGACAGGAAAGTATGGATGTGGCTCAGTGAGGATGTGTCAGGTCATTGGTGTCTCGCTTTGAGGTCGTCCAGGTAGAGCCGGATCGCCTTGCGCAAAGGGCCCATGTCCTCTTCCGATAGCGTACGCACGCAGAAGGCCACGAACTCCTTCAGGACGGCAAGCTGGATGGTCGGGTCATCTGTGTCCGGGTGCAATCGCTCCATGACCCGGCAGACATCCAACATGCGGCCTTCAGGGCTCCGGCCTGCCTTGCGGGGGACCGCGGGCCTGCGTGCCTCTTGCATCAAGTGGGCAAGGTGCCCCTCGGGCTGTCGCCGGGGGCGACAGCTGGTCGAGGTCGCTCAAGGAAAGCGCCCTCGACGGAATGGAGGCGTATCTTCTCGATGGGATCCGGCTCGCCGGGGCGCAGCCACGGCCTGCCTGCCTCGGCGTGATCCCGACGCCATCGGAGGACCGACATGACCGAAACTTCGACTGTCCGGGCGATGGCGTCGAGTGCTAAGCCATCCTCATAGAGTTCCCGCGCCGTGGCGCGGACATTATCTTGGGGAGAGAAGGCCATGTCGTTCCTCCAGTTGCATGCAACGCAGGGGAGAGTCCTGCGAGGCAGAACTGCCCGGACACGGGAGCCATCATACACGGTTTTCGGAAATGGTGTGTCCGGTTTGGGCGCGCAGGGCGCAAGAAGACCTCAGAATCCCAAAATTCCCGAAAAGACGCGTTTGGTCACGCGATATCACAAATAAAGTAATAATAGTTAACACGGAGACACGGAGGACACGGAGAACTGAAAGGCCGACGCTCACCACAACGGCACGACGCAAGGGATTGACAATGAAAAGCTTACGGCAACACAAGGACCGGGCGCTCGCGCCAGGGAGGGCACGGAGAGCGGACGAATTGACGCCGAATCGGCTTTCCCCGCTTCGAAGGTGAACATTTCCTGGGTTCCGGGCATCAGATTGGAGGCGGAAAGGGCACGAAGGGGGCGCTGGGACAGCGCAACTGCTTGCTACTAAATGGCTTACGGCAGCGAGGGCATCCGCCTTAGCTGGAGAATGCCGGATGGCTGCATAACTGGCAAAGATTGCAGTATTGCCCGGGGGCGCAATTTTATCGGTATAGGGCCGAAATTTGGGCAGCAGAGCAGCGGAGGAGGGGTCAGCGGAGCCCCGGCGGCGAGGATTACACGCATGGACTGGAAAAGTGGCAGCGAACGCCAATAGAGCAAGAGCGCCAGTCGAGTAGAACGGCTCAATGCCAGGGCATGAATGCGGAACCCATCCCCGGATGGGTTCCGCTGCGCCGTACGGCCGGCGGTTGCCTTTCGGTTGTCAGCCTTACTGCCTTGCATTTCAACTCCATCACCTCACGTGTATGGTCTTGATGCTCTATACCCGTGCGGGTAGAATCAGAGACACGCGAAGCGGATAGAAGGGAGCAGGGAAGGAGGCCCAAGGCGCCCTGCGTACCGATGTTCAACGGAGAATCCTTAGCGGGCCGCCTTTATTGCACACCAGGGGCACTGCTACCTGAGAATCCCGGGTTGGTCGGCTGTGCGGCCCGCAGAACTGGGGATGACGCGGTATGCGGCCTTCATGGCTTTTAGTGGATATGCGAGGAAACCAGAGATGGAAAGAAGGATCGTGTGCGTGATTGCGGCGGTCGTGACGTGCGTCTGGGGCCTGGCGACGGCAGAGGAACTCACGTTCCTGGACGCGAATCCGGGGTTGAAGGCGACGCTGTTGCAGTGGGAGCGAGAGGCGCCGCAAGAGGTGAAGGCGCAGATCAGGATGCTGAGGATAGGGGAAACCGAGGAGAAGGCATGGGCCGCCTGTCGGCTGGAGGAGATGGGAGACAAGGCCAAAGGGGCGACGCTCGCGCTTATCGCAACCTTCAAGGACACAAACACGGTCTCCTCGCCAGAGGAAGGCGCTTCACCAGCATACGAAGCAAAGATGGCCATAGGCAAGATGCCTGCCTGTTTGGACGCCATGATCGCTGCATTGAAGGACAACGACGGAAAGGTCCGCAGCGGCGCGGCCGGCGCGCTGAAGGAAATGCAGGACGTGCGGGCGTTGCAGCCCCTGGTCGGGGCTCTGAAGGATGCAGATGAGGGTGTCCGCCGTGAGGCGGCGTGGGGGCTGGGTAGGATAAAGGATTTGCGCGCGGTGGGGCCGCTTATAGGTGCTTTGGACGATGAGGATTGGCAGACGCGCTGGGCCACGGCATGGGCGCTGGGCACGATTGGGGATCCGCGGGCGGTGGAGCCGCTGGCGCGCACGCTGAAGCTTGTCTATGGCGGCGCAGCAGAGGAAGCTGCCAAGGCGCTTGGCAAGATTGGGGATGCGCGTGCGGTGGAGCCGTTGATAGCAGCGCTGACAGCCGAAGGGCCGGCCGAGATACGCGAGTCGGCAGCGGAGGCGCTGGGTGAGATTAGGGATCCGCGGGCAGTGGAGCCACTCATAGCAGCGTTGAAGCAGCCGGGCGGCGGCCTATCCAATGCCGCGCGGGCGCTCGGCAGGATCGGGGACTTGCGTGCCGTGGGGCCACTCATCGCAGCACTGAAAACGCGTTTGAGGGCGGCAGCCGCATATGCCCTTGGAGAACTTAAAGACCCCAGTGCCGTAGAACCCCTTGCTGCTTTGTTAGCTGACAGGAGCGAGTATGGGCGATGGTGCGTTGCGGAGGCCTTGGGCAGCATTGGAGACAGGCGCGCGATCAACGCATTGATCGGTGCGTTAACGGATGAGGACCGAGATGTGCGCCAGGCAGCGCCAGAGGCCCTGGATAAAGTGGACGCTGATTGGCGTCAGGGAGACGTTGCCAAGACGACCGTTGACCAATTGGTGACGACGCTCAAGGGAAATGACGCACACGCACGCGGGCTTGCAGCCGGGGCGCTCGGGGAGATCAAGGATACTCGCGCCCTGGGGCCGCTGGTAGGCGCACTGAAGGACGCGGACATAAAAGTGCGCGGCAGCACGGCGGAAGCCCTCGGAGAGATCGGGGATGCGCGAGCGGCGGAGCCGCTCGTGCGTGCTTTGGCAGATGGAGGCGGCGTGGACTGGGAGGCGCAGAGGGCACTGAATAAGGTGGAACCGGGCTGGCGTAAGAGCCAAGCTGCCAGAAGGGCCGCTCCGGAGTTTGCCGGAGGACTAAGAAACCCGGATTCGTTTGTGCGCTATCGGGCGGTACAGATGCTGCGCGAGGTTGACGGGCCGGGGGCTGTGGACGCGCTGGCAACGGCTTTGAAGGATGCGCATTCTGACCTGCGCGAGGCAGCGGCTAAAGCGCTGGGTGAGATTCAGGATGGGCGGGCAGTGGAGCCGTTGATCGGGGCTCTTTCGGACCCACAGGCGATGGTGCGCTGGGAGGCTGCAAGCGCCCTGGGCAGGATTGGAGATAAGCGGGCAGTGGAAGCACTGAGGGCGGCATTGGGGGACCCGGACGAGTACGTGCGCTGGGCTGCGCGCATTGCTTTGAAGAAGGCGGCGGGGGAGAAGTTTGCCGACAGTTATGACGCGTGGGATCGTTGGCTGAAGACGCAGAAGGCCGACGGCGTGGACCTGGAGGAGAAGCGAGGGAGGGATCCAGATTAGGGCGCTGCCAGGGACACAGCAGGCACCCCTTTGTGAGCAGCGTAGCGAAGACGGAGGCGAGGGGGGACCATCCGCGTTGGGAGCGGCACCAGTTCGTTGGATCCCAGCCCTACCGACGGAGGGTAGGACATCGGGCGTTCGGGCGGCCTCACGGCCCCGGGCGAACGCGGCCCCCTCCGGCGAACGCAGCGCCGTGGGAACGACGCAGAGACGGGCGCAGAAGCGGACGACGGGGGCGAGGGACTATACCTGTTGAGAGCGGCGCATGGTTCCCGAGGGTTCCGCGTGTCGCCCTTGGCGACCCGTATCGTCCGCTCGGCAGCGGACTCGGAACGACACCATTCCGCGGGCTGAGACCATTGCTCGTTTGCCAGGCACGCCCCGGATCGCGGGCAAGGGACGGGGGGCGGCTCCAAGACAGGGCCGCAGGCTATTGGCAGTACGGAGGACAGCGCGGTCAGGGAGACCGGGGAGAACCATGTACGTGGGGAGCAACAATGCGTCCCGAGATCCTCCGCCGCCTGAGGCCGGCTCGGAAGGACGCGAAGCGGAGCCAGCCAATCGGCCTGATGGTCCAGCAGCGGCGTCCGGGAGAAAGAGGATTGTGGGCTGCCGATCGTGCGGTATAATGGGGCAACAGGTGATTAGGTTGGTTCTGGGAAGCGGCGGGATTGCGGGTAAGGCGTGCCGCGGGAACCACGATGACGAGGCGGGGCCATGAAGGCGACGTCCGGCAGCCCGAGAACGTATGAATTCCTCCGCCTTCGGATCGGGGGCTGGGGCTTAGTCACGGCGTCCGGCGTGGTCGCCTCGGCAGGGACAATCCTGGGGTTTCTGGGCGGGCTTTGGTGGTTGCTGGACTTGTTCGTTCATTTCCGCGTTCAGTACTTCCTGGGACTGACGGCGGCGGGGTTGATCCTCCTCGTGCCCCGCAGATACGTGGAATCGGCGATCTTTGGCGTTTGCGCGGTCGTCAATGCTTGCGTCGTTGCGCCCCTCTATTTTGCAGGCGCCCCCCAGCCCGCCGCAGTCTCCCCGCCGTACCGGGCCATGCTGGTGAACGTGAACACAGAATTCGGCAAGCCCGAGAAGGTTGCTCGGGTCATCGAGGAGTACGATCCGGACGTACTGGTTCTGGAGGAGGTGACTGAGGCCTGGCTATTGAAACTTGAGGCCGCGTTGAAACGCTATGCCTTCTCGAAGGCTATGCCCCGGACAGATAACTTCGGCATCGCCGTCTACAGTAAGCTCCCATTCCTTCGGAGTGAGATTCGGCGACTGGGCGACGCTGATGTGCCGCTGGTGATTGCGGAGGTTGGGTCGCCGCGGGGGCCATTCACTGTGGTTGCCGCACATTTTCTGCCTCCAGCGGGTGGGGAGTACACTCGATGGCGGAATGACCAGTTGGCGCAGCTTCCTGCCATGGTCAAGGAGGCGCGGTCGCCTGTGCTGTTGCTCGGAGACCTCAACGCCACTCCATGGTGTTCTGAGTTCAAGAGCCTGCTGGCAGAATCAGGGATGCGCGACAGCTCGCAAGGGCGAGGCGTGCAGGCAACGTGGCCGGCGTGGAACCCCCTGCTGCTCATTCCGATTGACCATTGCCTGCACGCGGCGGGCATTTGGATCGCAAAGAAAGAGATCGGGCCGAATGTTGGTTCGGATCACTACCCGGTCGTGGTTGCCTTTGCGTTAGGGTTGGCGGCACAGCGGAGCGGCGAACCATCCGCCCAAGCGGGCCCCGACAATCAGGGCGAGGGGCATATCACCTTGCTTGTGACCGTGGAGAAGGTCGAGGCGTCACCGGTACCAGAGTCCACGCAGAACTGGATTGTGCAGGGGCGCGTGGACCGGGTCCTTTCGGGCGGCTTTTCAGGGAAGACCTTCTCTTTTCGTGTCCACAGCCCCGCCGAGTCCGGGCTTGAAGTGGGGAAGCAGTACAGGGTTGAGGCGAAGCGCACGAAGGATGGGTACGCTGTGGTGGACCAATACCAGTGGATGAAGTAGGCGGCTGAAGCGGATGTCGGCGCGCGGAGGCGAAGCCTCGGCCGCCTTCGAGTAGTTGACCTGCCGACGCGGGACATCTCGGAGGTGACCACGAGCGAGTCGCAGTTCCACTGTTGTTACTGGAAATAGCTCTGCTACCCAAAGGGGCGGGGGCACGGCACGCCGTGCCCCTACAGGCCGGCCGCGGAGCCAATGAGGATTCCGCGTCCTGCACATGGCGGGATTTGGTTGTTTCTTCATTGCCGCCAGGATTTCACTTGTGCTGAGGCGAGGGATAGCGTATACTTTTAGTAGAAAGATGCGCTCAAACGCTCTACGGAGCGGCGCGGCCATGTCGGCCGCGCGAGCGGTTTGGGGGTCGTTCAGTAACTATGTGAGTGAGCTTGAGCCCGCCGGGACGCGCCAAGGCGGATCCGAACAGGGCTGTCTCACTCGAGGATACGTTTGCATGTGCCTTTTCCTGCCTCCTGGCTTCCCTCGCCTCGGGCACCAAACTGCACCTGACAACGCCCTCCCGTAGTTCCGAACGACGCTTTGCACCGCTGGTGCTTTTCAGTAAGCGTCACAACGGAGCGGCTTTCGCGGCTTGGGCGTTAAGACGTGCATTGGTGCGTCTGCTCAGAGCGGCAAACGTTTGTTCGGAAGAGGTATTGGAATGCCTAAGGGCAAAGTGAAGTGGTTCAGCGACCAGAAGGGCTTTGGATTCATCACGCCGGACGATGGCAGCAAGGACGTGTTCGTCCATCACAGCTCCATCAACGGTGCGGGGTTCAAGAGCCTGGCCGAGAACGACGTCGTAGAGTACGAGGTCGAGCAAGGCCCCAAGGGTCTGCGAGCCGCGAACGTTGTAAAGGCCTGAGGCCGAAGAGGCCGGGCTGAGATAGTAACAAGCGCCGTCGTGCAGAGGGAGCACGGCGGCGCTTTTGTATGTACGGCGGAGGAAAGGCTCACCACAGACGCTGCCGAGGCGCGTCTGCCTGCGGCGGACGCGACAGCACCCATGCGTAGCCTGCTTTCTCGATTCTTGTCGTCATAGTGTTATCAGCAGGTAGAATCCGATGCCGAGCAGGAGCAGGCCTGCAATCCAACGGATCGTCGCGTCGGCGCCCCTCGCCGTTAGACTTACTCTTCCCAGGGAGATGCCGAGCATTACGGTTCCCAATGGTATGGCGAACCCAACGGCAAACATCCCCAAGAGGAGGCTGGCCCAGAGAACAGCTCCCTGGAGGATTGCTGCTCCAATGACAATGAAGATGCCGGGATTGCACGGGAGGGAGCTGACCGCAACGATCCCCCCGAGGACGAGGCCGGCAAATACGGGGCGTGACCGTGCCAGCTTGTTCTTCGCCGAATCCATTTTTCCGACCGGCAGGCTGAAGGGCAGAAGTTTCAGGCTGGCCAGCCCAAGGAAAACGGCGACAACGCCCGCGAAGACCTTCCAGTATCGGCCCAGAACGCTCTGCGCGACCTGTCCAACGAAGCCGGAAACAGCCCCCAGAATCAGCAATGAGGCTATGGTGCCGAGCGTGAAGAAAAGCGCGGACCTTGCGACGGCCCTCCGGCTATCGGCAACCTGGGTGCCGGAATAGCCGACAACCAGGCCCAGCGCGGGAAGCGTGCAACAGGCGCTGGTGGCTGCGCTCACGACACCGAGGATGAGCGCGAAAACGAGGCCCAGCGGCTCTGAGGATACTTGCTGTAATCTGTCTGTCACGTATTGCAGCATGGGCAACCGGCTCTCCTCACTGGCAGGCGGACGGGCAGCATCCCGATGGCCCGCAGACAGCTCCGCGCGATGACGCCATAAAGGCCTGCAATAGTGTGGTCTCAGTCACTTCGCCGGAGACAGCGCCCAAGCCGCCAAACTTGCTCGCCACCAGAACGGCCGGCAGTTGAACCTGGCGTGAAATAGTGGAGTAGTCGGGCGATGACACTTGCAGCGTGTACAAGCCCGCTTTGATGTTGTTGGAACCGAGCGCTTTCTGAGCGGAAAGGACGGCGGCCCTTATCCCTTCACTGGCCACCGCATCCTTTCCTGCCGGAACAAAGATGAAAACAGCATCCCGATCCAAGGCGACCGTATTCAGTTCGCTCAGGGATTCGAGGTATTTGCCGATCCTTGCATCGCCCTCGGCCGTTGGCGCAGGCTTGGCTTCCGCAGCGACGGGCTCCTTCTGTCCAGAGGCCCCCGCTACCTTGATCGGTTCGACCTTGCCTTGAGGCGGTGCACCATTCCCAAGCCTGGTATTCTCTGCCACTGAAGCAACGGTGAATGCTGACTTGGGGCCAGCGACGCCGTTCGTTCCATCTTGCTGCCTGCCGGCAAACACCTTATAGGCAAGAATCCCGGCAATGGCAAGCACGACGATCACGCAGATGACCGCTTTGACCTTGCCGCCACTCAAAGGCGCACCACAGTTGCAGGCAGGCCCGCACGCAACGGGCTGGTCTGCCGGTTTGGCAGGCAAGCCGTCTCTGGAGGGATCTCCGCTCTGCTCTGCTTCAGTGACGATGTCGCACACCCTTGCGAGTTCGGCTCTCGAAGGATAGCCCCTCTTGTGGACAACCGAACCGTTCACCACGATCAGCGGAAGGCAATCGCTGCCTTCGTTTTCCAGCGCCTGTCTGACCGAATCCTGTTCGGCGAACGCGGTAGGATCGGATGAAAGGCTAAATCGCTCGACTACGATTCCTTGTTTCCTCAGCCAGTCCAGATCGCTGGAGAACCTTGCGAGTCTTGGGTCAACGTTCGGTCCACACGCGCCGCCGGGACAGCACATCGGCGGATCGAACACCTGCAGTTTCATCGTTTTCATCATTCGCTCTCCCTATCATTGCTCAACCACAACATCCGGAAGCAGCGCCAGCCGATTTGCTCTGCTTCCGCAGATAATCAGCGAACGCCGCCCCGGGAGGGCAGGGATCGCAACCCAGGCAGCCGTGCATCCGCGTGGAGGGGACCTTGAGCGGCTCGATGAGGGCGACAGCAGAAGGCTCGGCATCCATCTCAAGCTGCGTCAGGAACCCCTGAAGGCAGTCGCAACGCCAGCATTCCTCGCGCCGTGTGACCTTCCGCAGGACAGCGAGCAAACCCTCGACATCCTCGGCTGACAGCGATCTGCTCATATTGGCCCCTTCGCCGCCCTCACGGAGGCGGGCTTGCGCGCCGAGACATTCAGGCTGGTGACGTAGTCGCTCGGCTTGCGGCCAGCGGGCAGGCTGGCCAGCACAGACTCGGAAGCTTCCTCCAAGCCGCGGGCCATGGCATCAACGACCTCCGGCCGCATAGAGAGTTCGACGTCAGCAAGGCCGGCTGCCTTGACCATTGCCTCCGTCTCGCTAACGAGGACCGCTCCAGCTATGCACCCGACCAGAGCATCAGCCGACTCGCGCAGCGCGGGGGGCAGCGGCTGGAGCAGAGCCAGGTCGGAGACGACAACGCGCCCGCCGGGTTTGAGCACGCGCGCCACCTCGCGCCAGACTTGCGGCTTGTCCGGCGAAAGGTTTATCACACAGTTGGAGATGACGACGTCCACGTTGCTGTCGGCCACGGGCAGGTGCTCGATCTCGCCGAGGCGGAACTCCGCGTTGTTGAGGCCGGTCTGCTCGCGGAAGCTGACGGCATTGCGGCGGGCCTTGCTCAGCATCTCGGGGGTCATGTCCACGCCGATGGCGCGCCCGGACGGCCCCACCCTGGCGGCGGCGATGAATACGTCGAGGCCGCCGCCGCTGCCGAGGTCCAGGACGACCTCGCCCGCTCGGAGCGAGGCAATCGCGGTAGGGTTGCCGCACGAGAGGCCCATGTTGGCGCCCTCGGGCAGCACAGATAGTTCGGCGTCGGAATAGCCGACATCCTTGGCTCGCGCATCGGCCGATGCACCTGCATCGGGCGACGAGCTGCAGCAGGATGAGGAGGGTCGGCAGCACGAGTCGGCGCCGACACCTGCATCAGCAGCGACAGCGATCTTCGCATAGCCTTCGCGCACAGTCTCACGAACACGTTCACTGTTATCCGAATCTCCACAGCAGCGCATTTGGATCTCCTTCTCTGGCCTGCTTAATGTGTGCGGGGCGAGACGCTCCGCCTACCCGGCCCCTTCGGGTGAGACGGCTACCCTCTCGGAGACGCCGCGCGCATACCCTTTTGGCACGGCCTCGAGTACTCATTATAACTTCACCGGAGCGGTTGCCGGCAGGAAGTACCTCTTACGGAACCACAACGAAACGTTGACGAGGCTGATGAGAACCGGCACTTCGACGAGCGGGCCGATGACGGCGGCAAAGGCCGCACCGTGGTTGATGCCAAACACGCCAACGGCCACCGCGATGGCAAGCTCGAAGTTGTTGCTGGCGGCGGTGAAAGACAGAGTGGCTGACTTGGCGTAATCTGCGCCGACCTTCTTGCTCATCCAGAAGCTCACCAAAAACATGACTACGAAGTAGATGAGCAACGGGATGGCAATGAGGACCACATCGCCGGGCTTCGCAATGATCTTCTGTCCCTGCATCGAGAACATGACTACGATGGTGAAGAGCAGGGCGATGAGCGTGATCGGGGATATCCTGGGGATGAAGGCGCCGTGGTACCACTCCTTGCCTCTCAGCTTCACCAGGACAAAGCGCGTGATCATGCCGGCCAGGAACGGGATGCCGAGATAGATGAAGACGCTCTCAGCAATCTGCCCCATGGTGATCTGTACGACGGCGCCTGACAAGCCTATGAGGGGTGGCAGGACTGTGATAAAGAGCCAGGCATACACGCTGTAAAAGAGCACCTGGAAGATGGAGTTGAAGGCCACAAGGCCAGCGGCGTACTCGGTGTCGCCGTGCGCCAGGTCGTTCCAGACGATGACCATGGCGATGCAGCGGGCCAGCCCGATCATGATCAGTCCGATCATGAATTCCGGCTGGCCGCGCAGAAACAGCACAGCCAACGCGAACATCAAGACGGGCCCGATGATCCAGTTCTCCACCAGCGACAGCCCCAGGATTCTCACGTTTCGGAATACGTCGCCCAACTCCTCGTATTTCACCTTGGCCAGCGGGGGGTACATCATAAGGATTAATCCGACGGCGATGGGGATGCTGGTCTGTGTCCCTTCCGGGCGAAGCGAGCCGATCCAGTCGCCCACCCACGGCGCCGCATATCCAAGCAGAACGCCGGCTGCCATCGCCAAGAAGATCCAGAGCGTGAGGAACCGGTCGAGGAATGACAGCCTTTTGGCTATGCCGGGAGTCATGAGGACTTCCTGCCTTCCTGCGCCTTCGGAAGGCCCTCTGGAAGCGTCGAGATGAAGTCCCTTATCTCATCCCGGATGCGGCGGTAGTGGGTCAGCGCTTCTTCCTGGCTCCTGGCGTCCCGCGCAAGCCGGGGCGGGTCTTCGAAGCTTCGGTGGAAGACCTTCGTCCGCCCGGGGAAACGGGGGCACTGCTCGGCGGCGGGATCGCAGAGAGTCACGACGTAGTCGAACGTCACGTCGTTGAACTCGTCCATGCCCTTGGTGCGCCGATCGGAGATGTCTATGCCGGCTTCGGCCATCACCCGAACAGCGCGCGGGTCGAGCACGCCGGGGCGGGTGCCCGCCGAGTACGACTCGATCACGTCTCCCTTCAGATCCCGCGCCCAGCCCTCGGCCATCTGGCTGCGGCAGGAGTTGGCGGTGCAGAGGAACAGGACCTTCAGCTTGTCGCGCATGGGTTCCCCCCGTTACCGAAAAACACGGAAGATATAGGCGAGCGAGTAGTAGATGCCAAGGGCGATGAACGCGGCGCCCGTGATACGCCGAGCCCACAGTTCGACTTGCGTGACCCTCTTGAACGCGACGCCAACGAAGCGCGCTCCCAGGCTAAGAAGCACGGCGAACGCAAGGACTGGTATTGCCGTGCCGACGCCGTAGAGAGAGGGTAAGGCGACGCTGGAATTCCACTTCACGGACAACGGTATAAGACTCCCGAAAAACAAGGCGGCGGAAAGCGGACAGAATGAAAGGGCAAACAGAATCCCGAGAAGCGCCGCCGCCCAGACGCCCCAGGCCTCTGCACGCCGCTGCATCTTGGCGCTCAGGCCCCCGCCGACCGACGGAAGCTGGAGGAGTTCCAGGAGGAACATGCCCACCAGCACCAGCAGCGGCCCAAGCAGTTTGTTCATGTACTTCTGCAGGGCGTATGAAAGGGCGGGTATCGTCAGCAAGCTGCCTACGATGAGGATGGCCAAAGCCACGTAGGCAACCGTCCGGCCGAGCGCGTAGAGCAAGCCCGAAAGGAGGACGAGCCGAGGGCTGCCGACGCGACGGCCGATGAACGAGATTGCGGCGATATTGGTGGCCAGGGGGCAAGGGCTCAGGGAGGTCAGGATTCCGAGATAGAGGGCCGTCGCAGCGCCGAATACAAACTCGCTCATAAGGTGTTCTCCAGCCAGGCGCGGACCTCGTCCTGAACATAAGAGGTAAAGGCCGGCTTGTCGCCCACCAGGTCCCAGATGGCAAAGAGGTTCTTCCAGGCGGTCTGTTTCGCGTCCCGCGTCTGGACAACCACAAGGGACCTTGTGGCCAGTTTATAGTCCTGCACAAAGTGCTGGCTCTCTGCCTCATCCACGTCTACGGAGCGCCACTCCAGCCGTCCAGCAGTGACCGCGTCGGGGAAGCCGGACAAGATGGCCTCGCGCGAGTAGTCCTCGATGTTTTGGCAGGTCGCGCAGCGCACGGTGCCGTGGAAGTAATAAACAATGATCCTGCTGGGCGCCGTCTGGCGGGTGCCATCAGCGGGGCCGGGAGCTTCGGACGCTGCGGGCGGCGCTCCCATTACGGCTTCGGGGGGCGGCGCTCCCATTGCAGCTTCGGGGGCCGCCCCGGGGGCGGAGCGCTTCCTGGCCTCTGTGACCAGCAGGTATACAAGGCTGGCACAGACAAACGCGAGGAGGACAACCTTCACGATTCCCTTGAGTCTCATGCTTCTCTGCTCCTTTGGTTGTGACGGCGCGCCGCCCCGTCAGGCGAGGGCACGCTTGATCTCGCCGACTGAGGCGACCTTGCCCGCGAACTTGACCTGGCCATCTACCGCAAGGGCCGGCGTCATCATGACGCCGAACTTCAGGATTTCATTTATGTCCGTCACTTTCACCAGTTCATGCTCAATGCCCAATTCTCTGGCGGCGGCCTCGGCGTTCTCCGCCAGTTTCTTGCACTTGGGGCAACCCGTGCCCAGAACTTGCAGCTTTTTCATCTTCCTTCCTCCCTTCCAAGTCCTTCAGGATGCCCTCCAGGGCAGAACCCATGTGCATGCAACGGTCGTGCATTCACAAGGACACTCCCAGACCCCTGCAGATTTCAAGCAGCGGTTCCCTGTTGACGCCATAATCTCCTTCAAAGGCAGGCCTGCACAGCGAGACCGGCGCGTGTCCGCCGTGAACCTTCACCGCGAAGGCAAGGCACGTCGTCTCGCCGCAGAGGCCACAGTTAGTCTGGGGGAGCCGTTTGAATATCTCGAGGGCGGGCGGCTTCTGGCGCATCTGATAGGACGGCTCGATGGCGGTCCGCCTGCTCCAGACCTCATTCGCCCGGCGCCGAATGGCTTCGAGCACGCGCCATGCGTCCACGATCTCGTCCGCCTTCGCCACAGCGATGCGCCGAGCGTAAAGGGTGACCATCCGGTACCCATCCATGAACGTGAACGTCGGGCCGCGGGCGTTGTAGCAGGCCTGCGGCATCTGGGCGTTCAAGTAAGGGAACACGGCCGTCAAGTCGCCCGAGATGTGCGCAATAAGGCGAATCTTCGTCTGATCGGCAATGCAGGAGGCCAGCACCATTATGGCCGCCCGCCCGAACACGTCTTCCTCATAGGCAGGCGGTTCGCATTGCGGCACCTCGATCTGCGCCGGCCGGTAGTCCACCCAGCCCGCGCAGGCAAGGTCCCGCCCGCTCTCGGTAGCCAGGGCTCCCCGCGCTTCCGGCTCCACCACCAGGGCCGCAACACCGACGAGGCCGTAGCCGGGCGCCGGCGAAATCGCCCGATGGGAGAGGCCGCACCCGGCCAGCAGCGCCTTCGCGCGCTCTGACTCCGCTCCTGTGGGAAAAGTGGTGACCAGCGACATCTCTCGTCTCTCAGGCAAACAGGGCTCCGTAAGCCATTCCCGTGACAGTGGCCATGACTGCCACCAGCGAAACGTAAACGACCGTCTTCTTCGTGCCCATGATGCTCCGAAGCACCAGCATGCTGGGCAGGCTCAGCGCCGGCCCGGCCAGCAGCAGCGCCAGCGCCGGGCCCTTGCCCATGCCTGCGCCCACGAGGCCCTGCAAAATAGGCACTTCCGTCAGCGTGGCGAAGTACATGAACGCGCCGACCACGGATGCGAAGAGGTTCGCCCAGAGCGAGTTGCCGCCCACGGCGGAACTCACCCAGCTCGACGGTATGAGGCCCTCGTGGCCCGGGCGGCCGAAAACTGCGCCCGCAACGAGCACGCCGATGAGCAAGAGAGGCAGTATCTGCTTTGCGAAGCCCCAGGTCTGGCCGAGCCAGTCCCGCGTCTCACCCGCGCCGGTGCCCGTGACGGCGACCAGCCCCACGACGCCCACGGCAAACGGGACCATCGGCTCGTGCGGGAAGAGCAGCGCGACGAGCGCCGTCGGCACAGCGGTGGCCGCGAGCTTCCACGGCTTCAGCCCGAACCACAGGGACAGGATCACGCCGAAGGCGACGGCAAAGCCGCCGGTGATGAGCCATTTGGCGGAGTAGACCGCGTGCCAGAATCCGGCAGCCTGATCCGGCTTGCCCCAGTTGGCGAAGACGAGGATGCCGACCATCGAGCCGAAGTAGAGGACGTTTTGCCAGAGCGGACGACTCACCTCCGGCTGCGGCATGGCCGCCTGGGCGTTGGCTTTCTCCACCTCCTCCTTGTGGAAGATCAGGTGCATCAGGAGTCCGACGATGACGCTGAACGTGATGGCGCCCACGGCCCGGGCCACGCCCAACTCCAGCCCCAGGACGCGGGCGGTGAGAACGATGGCAAGGACGTTGATGGCGGGCCCGGAATACAGAAAGGCCGTCGCCGGCCCCAGCCCCGCGCCCATGCGGTATATGCCCGCGAAGAGGGGCAACACTGTGCAGGAGCACACGGCAAGAATGGTGCCCGAGACCGAAGCGACGCCGTAGGCCCGCACCTTGTTCGCCCGCGCTCCGAGGTACTTCATCACCGAAGCCTGGCTGACGAAGACGGCAATGGCGCCTGCAATGAAGAACGCAGGCACCAGGCACAGCAGCACGTGCTCCTGCGCGTACCACCTGGCGAGGTGCAGCGACTCCGTGACGGCACCGTCGAAACGTGCCGTCCCGACCGGCAGATAGAAGCAGGCCAGAAACACAGCCGCGATCAGCAGGAGATTCTTCCACTCGTCCTTCAGACTCACCGTCGCATCTCCATCTTACGCTACGCGGGAGTATTTGGCCGTCAGGCCAAATATTAGTGAAAAAAGAGAGGGGAAGTTCACCTCCGCTCTGCCACGGGCACGCGTTCGCCCATTCCATGACGCGCCTGCTCTTCCCGCACTGCCTCCACGCAGCCGAAGACGTTCAGCACGCATGGCACTCTCAGCCGGTAGAAAACCTGCACGCCCTCTTTGCGGCAATCCACGATTCCCGCCCCTTTCAGCAGAGAGAGGTGTTTGGAAACGGTCGACATGTCCGCCCCGACGAGATCCCGGAGTTCGCAAACGCACCGTTCGCCCCTGGACAGTTCGTCCACCATCATCAAGCGGCTCGGATGGGCCAGGGCCCTCATGATCCCGGCGCGCTCCTGGAACAGACGCTGTTGCCAGCTACCTGCGTTCATCGGAATGCACCTCCCTATATTTGGCTATTATACCAAGCATCGGCGCCGCGTCAAGCACTTGTTCTTAACCTCTTGAGACCCCAGCGGGGCCGGGAGAAGGGTTCAAGTTCCCGGGGAGCTCCCCCAAGCCCGTTACTCAGCTATTGCCACAAATATCAGCAAACCGTCACCTGGTCGCGGATTCGGAGAAGCTCCTTCATCACGTCATAGAGACTGTCGGCATATCCCCTTGTTCCGAAGGCGCCGTAGAGGCGGCGGTAGAGTTCGTAGAGGCGGTTGTAGACCTGGACGCCGGCCGGGTCGGGCACGTATCGCAGTTTCCGAACGCCGGTCATAGCTGCTGCCGCTTCCTCGAAGCCCTCATAGCCGCCGGCTTCCTTGCCGGCCACGACGGCGCCTGCCATTGCAGCGCCAAGGGCGCAGGCCTGGGTGCTCCGAGAGACCTCCATCGTCCTGTCCATAACGTCCGCATGAATCCGCATCACGAGGGGGTTCTTGAGGGAGATGCCGCCGCAGTTGACGACGCGATCAACCTTCAGGCCGTAATCCTCGAAGCGCTCCATGATGACGCGGGCTCCTAGCGCCGTGGACTCCATCAGGGACCGGTAGATTTCGGCGGGGGTAGTGTGGAGCGTCATGCCCACCAGCAGTCCCGTCAGGCGCTGATCCACGAGGACGGTGCGGTTGCCATTATGCCAGTCGAGTCCAAGCAGTCCGCTCGAGCCGGGCTTGAGCCGCTCTGCCTGACGGGTGAGAGCGCGGTGCGAGCCCTTCCCTTTGCCGCCAGGGGAGATGGAGTCAACGAACCAGTTGTAGATGTCGCCCATGGCGGACTGGCCGGCTTCCAGGCCGTAGAAATGAGGCAGGATGGACTCCGGCACGATGCCGCAGAGGCCAGGTATGTCGGGAAGGGGCTTGTCGAGCGGGCACACTATCATGTCGCAGGTGGACGTGCCCATGATCTTGACGAGCATGCCGGGGGCGATGCCGGACCCGACCGCCCCGAGGTGGGCGTCGAGGGCGCCGATGGCGACGGGTATGCCCGGCCGCAGGCGGAGGCGGCGAGCCCAGCCGTCGGTGAGCTTGCCGGCGGCGTCTGCAATATTGTGCGCACGGGCCGGAAGCGTGCGACGGATGTGAACGAGGCGCGGATCGAGGGCGGCGATGAATTCTTCGTCCGGATAGCCGCCCCAGGCGGGATTGAACATGGCTTTATGGCCGGCCGCACATATGCAGCGCCTCATGACGCGGGGGCGGGCCGTGCCGGTGAGCATGGCCGGAATCCAGTCCGCGATCTCGACCCACGAGCGGGCAGCACCGACGACATCGGGCGCGGTCCTCAGGCAGTGCAACAATTTAGACCAGAACCACTCCGACGAGTACTTGCCGCCGCACTTGGCGAGGTAGTTCGGGCGCATGCGCGCAGCGGCCGCGGTGATCTCCTCCGCCTCGGCGTAAGCTGTGTGGTCCTTCCACAGCCAGGCCATGGCGTTCGGGTTGTTTTTGAAGCGGGCCTGGAAGGCCAGGGGTTCGCCTTTGGCGTCCACTGGCAGAGGGGTGCTTCCCGTGGCGTCCACGCCGATGCCCATGATATTCCGGGGCGAGAAGTCCTTGTCGCCGGCGGCCTTGCGAAGAGTCTGCCTCACGACAGCCTCGACGCCCTTCACGTAGTCTGCGGGGTTCTGCCGGGCGAGGAACGGATCTTTTGCATCGAGGATGACGCCGGCGTCCCCATGCGTGTAATTCCAGACGCTGGTGGCGACCTCTTCGCCAGTGGCCACGTCAGCGACCAACGCTCTGACAGAGCTGGTCCCGAAGTCAAGCCCGAGGGTGCACGTGCGTGGCATCATGTTCCTCCGTGAAAGGGCGTCAAGATGGCCGACCGCTTCAATTGCAGTCTGGTCACCAGCGTTCCATGTCAACGAGGGCCTTCAGAACGCCCTTCTCGGCGGCGTCCACAAGTCGGTACGCCTCATCAACCTGGGCAGCCGGGAACACGTGGGTGACCAGTTGCTCAGGGCGAAGGACGCCGCGGGCGGCCAGTTCAATGCAGGGCCGCAGAGTATGCAGGCTGCGGCGGACCAGCCGGAGCGTGAGGCCCTTGCGCCTGGCCCTGCTGTGGTTGAAGGTCACCTGGTCGTCCTGGGTGATGCCGACGACAGCGACGTGTCCATCCGGGGCCGCGACTTCGCACATGTTGCGGTTCGTCTGTTCTACGCCGGCGCACTCGAAGACAACGTCCGCGCCGTAGCCGCCCAAAGCGTCCCTCGTCCGGGCGGCAGCTTCGGCGTCCGAGAGCCCGGCCGCATTGACCACGGCTGCCGCGCCCATCGCTGTGGCGCGGTCGAGCCGATCGTTAAGTATGTCCACGCAGACCACATGCAGCCCCCTATAGAGGCCAAGCACGGCCAGCACGCAGGTGCCGATGACGCCCGTGCCGAGCACTGCGACGCGCTGGCCCGGCCGGACCTTGACCAGGTTGACGGCATGCAAGCCTATGGCGACGGGTTCCAGGACGACGGCCGCGTCGTCAGTGACGCTGTCGGGAAGCGGCTCCAGCAGGTGGGCGGGGTGAAGGAGGCACTCTTGCATGGCGCCCGGGGTCGGGGGAGTGCCGAGAAAGCGCACGGTGGGACATATGTTGGTCTTGCCAACTGCGCACCAGGGGCAGTGGCCGCAGGACATGGCCGGCTCGACGGCGACGCGGCGGCCCACGACGTCCTTGCTTACTCCGGGTCCGACGGCTTCGACGCGCCCCACGCACTCATGGCCGATGACGAACGGGCCGTCAAGCCTGGTTTCGCCGATGTGCCCGGACCGGTAGAGGTGAACGTCGGACCCGCAAATGCCGACCTTCCGGATGCGGACTACGGCCTGCCCCTCAGCGGGCTCGGGCGTGCGGGTCTCTTCGATGACAAAGTGCCGCGGTGACGTAAGGACGATCTTTTTCATAGCCTTTGCTTTCACCATGCGGAGCGTCCGCCCGCAGAAGGCGGACGCCTCAGGAGTTATTGGTAACGGTGAGTATGGTACCGCAAGACGAGGTCGAGGCCAAGCGCCCTTGCGAGAGTCCGCGGAGCCATGTTAGAGTGTGTGAGCGAGCCGCGCTTGCGCAGGGGTCGCTGAAGCATCGTCGGCTCTCTCAGCCAACGGCATGAGACCACCAAGCGAATGGTCATTGAGAACGTCCTTGACCTGATAGGCAACACTCCGCTGGTGCGGCTGCGGGGAGAGAGCATCTACGCCAAGGCGGAGTTCCTCAATCCGGGGGGCAGCATCAAGGACCGCGTGGCGCTGGCGATGATCGAGGGCGCCGAGCGGGACGGGAAGCTGAAACCAAACTCCATCATCATGGAGCCCACGTCCGGCAACACGGGGATAGGCGTCGCCCTTGTGGGCAGGATGAAGGGCTATTGCGTACGGATCGTCATGCCCGACGGCATGAGCGAGGAGCGTAAGAAGCTGATCCGCGGATTGGGGGCGGAGCTTATCTTAACGCCGGACGCGGAAGGCATAATAGGCGCCGTGAACCGCGTTCGCCGGATGGCGGCTGAGGACCCACGGATATATGTGCCACAGCAGTTCGAGAACCCGGACAACCCGCGCATTCACTACGAGGAAACAGCGCACGAACTTTGGCGGCAGACTGGCGGGGATATTGCATGTTTCGTAGCAGGCGTGGGGAGCGGAGGCACGCTGCAGGGCGTGGGGAAGTTTCTGAAAGAGCGCAAGCCCGACGCCCGGATTGTGGCCGTAGAGCCAAAGAACGTCTCGGCGCTGCTGGGCCACGAGCCGGGACTGCACCAGATACAGGGCATCGGCGACGGGTTCGTGCCGCCGATCCTCGACGTCTCGCTCGTGGACGAAGTGGTCGAGGTGACCGATGAAGACGCCATAGAGACTACGCGGCAACTCGGCAGAGACCACGGGCTTCTGGTCGGCATCTCATCCGGGGCGAACGTATGGGCCGCGCGCCAGATGGCCGGCAGGCTGAGCGGGAACATCGTGACGGTGCTTCCCGACCGCGCCGAGCGCTACTTCAGCACGGCTTTGCTGTGATAGACAGCAAATGGTGCGGACCGTTCAGCGACCTTCCTCGAGTGGGGATCTTGATAAGGGAAGGCTGTCCCACATTTACAATACATGCAGCAGCTCCCTTGCAGCGACGCGGCTTGAGGCCCTGGAGAAGCCTTCGCGGTTGCGTCGTCCGAAGCGGGGGGCGGGAGGGGCCTGCACCGCCGTTGCACCTTCTGCCAGCCGGCGTTATAATGGGGTTTGTGATTCCCCGCCAAGGGGGAGTAGCAGAGCCGACCGAGCGTCGGTTCCTGGGAGGCCAACAAGCACGGAGGGTCACTCCTCCTGGTCTGCCAGGCCGGATTCTCTCCGGGTGCGAGACCTTTGGCTACGCTTGATCAAGCGTGGTCGCTGGTTCTAGCCACGCACCAGGAGAGGCGATGAGAGCCAGGACACACCTGCCTTTTCTGATTGCCTTTCTGGCGGCCCTGCCGGGCATCTCCGTTCGATTAGCCGGCATTCATCTGGACCCCCCCCATATGGCCCTGATTTCGGGAGTGGCCATCCTCGGAGCCTCTTTCCTGCTGTTGTGGGCCTGCGATGCGGCTCAGGCGGACGTCTCCCAAGCCTTGGCCCTTGCCGTAGTGGCTCTCATCGCAGTGCTCCCCGAGTATGCGGTGGACATGTACTTCACGTGGCAGGCGGGCAAGGATCCGGCAAGCGACTACTCCCACTACGCGATTGCGAACATGACGGGGGCCAACCGGCTTCTCATCGGCGTCGCGTGGGGGTTAGTCGCGGCGCTTTACTGGTTCCGCCGGAGGTGCGCCGTTCTGATGAGCGGGGAACGGCGGCTGGAACTGTCCTTCCTTGCCTTGGCGACAGTCTATGCGTTTACAATTCCGTTGAAGGGCACATTGGCCTGGTACGACAGCATCGTCTTCCTGGCGCTGTACGCCTGGTACGTGACCCTGGCGAGCCGGCGCCCTTCGCAGGAATGCGAGGCAGTGGGTCCCGCGGAACTGCTCATCCGGATGCCGAAGGGGAAGCGCCGTGCAGCGGTGGTGACGGTCTTCTTGTTCGCCGCCGGGGCTATCTTGGCCAACGCAGAGCCATTCTGCGAAGGATTAGTCGGAACGGGCAAAGCGCTTCACATCAACGAATTCCTCTTGGTGCAATGGCTTGCTCCGATTGCCTCGGAAGCGCCCGAGTTCACCGTAGCACTGATGTTCGCGTGGCGCGGACAAGCGAGCATGGCCCTGGGCAGCCTTCTGTCTTCAAAACTCAACCAGTGGACCCTCCTGGTCGGGATGATTCCGGCTGTGTTCGCGGTGTCGCACCAGTCGCTTGATCACCCGATACCAATGGGTCAGTTTCAGATGCAGGAGATTCTGTTGACGGCTGCTCAGTCGCTTCTGGCAGTAGTCATGCTGGCTTCCCTGCGATTCTCCGTCTCGGGCGCTCTGCTGCTTTTCGGATTGTTCGCAGGCCAGTTGGTGATGCCCGGGATAGTGGCCGCGGTTCCGTGGCTGGCCGGGATATTGCCTGCCGAGAGAGTTCACCCGCTGTTCTCGGCAGTCTACGTTATGCTGGCAATCGTCCTGTTCTTGCGGCGTCCGAAACCGCTCTGGAACCTGACCCAGGGATTGCGTGGCGAGCCAGCGGTTCAACCAGGCGCGGACTGAGATGGCCCGCGTCCGCCGCGAAGGCCACTTCGGCGGCGGAATCGCCCGAAGGCGAGTCCTGGTCAACTGGCGATGCGCTCGAAGGCTATCCTGGTGTGTTCGGGGTCCTGGAAGCGGGCATAGTAGAGTTCCATGCCCAACTTCGAGGACAGGAGCCCCAGGAGCACCGTGGCAACAGTGCCAAGATCGCGACGCTGCTTGTCGGAGGCGCCGCTCAGGTGGGCGCTGAAGAGGTGGGGAAGCTTGTCGCGAAGCGTTTCGTAGTACTGGCAGTCCTCATGGTTAATCAGGACCACGCGCCTGATTGAAGAGAACTTGGCGAGGTGCATCTCCAGCCGGTCTTTCAAGACTTTGAAGTCTTTGGGCAACTGGTCCCGATGCGCGAGCACCCCGGCGCCGCCTCCTATCACGAGCGGTATGTAATGCCCTTCGGCCAGACCAAGTTCCTTCTGGATGAACTCCCGAAACGCAGGCTGGAACCTCGGGTCGCTGCAGTAGACGACGATCGCTTCGGGCTTCGGATCTTGGATTGCTGCGTAAGTCCTTGAGCCCGTCGAGGCCCCCGCGGCAGGTGCTCTTTCGTCATCGGGCCTCTGCATGGTTTCCGCCTTTCCGTTCTGCACGGCGGCCCGGAGTAAAGGCAAAGGGGAGGAAATTCCGCCCTCCTCCCCTGCCATTCAGTTACGGTGCTTGGTGCCCGGCGGGGGGCGGTTCTGCCGTGCCGGCAGCGGGCTTCTGCCGGGCAGGCGTTTGCCCCAGCGTTTCCAGCGCGCCGCCGATGTCCACGCCAATCTTGCCGAGGAGCTTCTGCACGTCAATGCCCTGGGCCTGAAGGGCGGCGATGGTCCTGAAGACCGTCTGCGGAACCACCATGCTCAACTGATCAAGGCCTCTGCCGCTACCGCCCACGTCAATGATCCGCAGTTCGTCAATATTGCCGAGAGGGGCAGCCACGCTGGAAAAGACCGCCGTCATAACCTTGCTCATGGCATCGCCGCCGGTCTCCATCAGATGAGGCATGCGGTCGAGGATGAGGATCAGTTTGGCGTCGGAGGTCATCTTCGCCAGGGCCTCTGCGAGCCTTGCTGTGCCCTCGGCTTCGGCGAGGAGGACCTTTCCTTTCATGGCCGCCTGACCTTCGGCCTCGGCGAGCAAGGCTTGCCGCGTCTTTGCGGCCTCGCCTTCCGCCTGGGCAAGCAGTACGGACCTTGTCTTCGCGGCTTCGCCCTCGCCTTCCAAGGTGTTCGCCTGCTTCTGGCCTTCGGCTCTTCTCATGGCACTTTCCTTTGACGCCTCTGCGTCAAGAATCGTCTTCTGTTTTGCCGCTTCCGCCGTGATAACCGCCTGCTGCTTTGCGGCGTCAGCGTCAATGACCACCTTCTGCCGTTCGGCCTCGGCTACCCGTATGAGCGTTGCTTCGAGTTCGGCTCGCCTGCGGTCGGCTTCTTTCAGTTGGATCGCGATTCGCGCTTCCGTTGCCGCGGCATCGCGCTGGGCTTGAGCGACCTGCAGGACTTGTTCCTGCTGCGCTGTCGCGATAGGCAGGGCCTGGTTGGCCTTGGCTTTCTCGGTATCGGCGATCACCTTGAACTGGGCCACTTTGACGTCCCGTTCCCTCTCAGCGTCTGCGGTTTTCACGGCGTTGTCTGCCACGACAACGGCGGCTTCCCTCTGGGCATCGCTGACCTTCTTCTTGGTTTCCGCGTCGGCCTGGGCTACTTTGATTGCAGCATCGCGCTTTGCCTCAGCTACAGTTTTCTGGCCGAGGGCATCAATGTACCCGTGAGCGTCGTTCACCTCCTGAATGACCAGGGTTATCACCTGGATGCCGAGGCGCTTGAGTTCCTCGGTGGACTCTTCGATGACCCGCCTGTTGAAGGTGTCCCGCTGCCGCAAGACCTCGTCTATGTCCAGTTTCCCGATGATGGAACGCAGGTGACCGATGAGGATGTTCCGGACGAACTCCTCGATATCCTTGTCCCCTTTGCCCAGGAATGCCATTGCTGCATTGTGGAGATCCTCAGGCGTCGTGGAGATCTTGCAGGTCGCAACGCCTTTGACGCTTATCTTGACGTTGTCCTTGTTCGGGATGTCGCTCTCATCAATCCTGGGCTGGAACGCTGCGGTGGACATGATTTGAAGGCGTTCGACGATGGGCCAAAGCAGCGAACCGCCGCCGGCGACGATCCTAAACCCGCGAATCTTCGACTTGCCGTCCGAGGGGTCAACGTACCTGTATTTCCTGCCGTAGAAGATGCCGACCTCGTTCGGGGGGATCTTCTTGTACCGGCTGGCCATCGCCATGATGACCACGACGAACGCTATCGCAATCATCACGATGAGGACCGGCACGAGCAGTTGGCCAAAGATCGTTCCGATCACCACCGGCATCACTGTCAGCGCAGACATACGCTACCCTCCTTTCCGCCGTTCCCTGCTACTTTCCCCTGGATCACCGGTTCTCCCCTTCCTCCGCATCCACGATCACATGACTGCCCACTGCCCGAACTATGCGGACGGTCCTTCCCTTTGGTATGGGCTTCCCATCTTTCGATCTTGCCGAGTAGACGTTGTACTGGCCGAGAACGGATATTCCCACCTCGCCCAGGCTGTCCTGCTCGATCGGCACGACAACCATGCCGGAGGAGCCGATCAAGGAATCCGTGGAGAAGAGCGAGGACGCCTGCTGCTTGTAGAAGATCCCCAGCACCAGGTACATCAGCCCTGCCAGTCCCGCCCCGCAGGCTACGCCCCACGCGGAGGCCCCTCCATAGCCTGCTCCGTATTCTTTGGCGATGGCTCCGGCCGCCCCGAAACCCATGGCAAAAGTGGCAAGGACTTTCATTGAGAAGATGCTGATCGTCGGCTCCTCGCCGGCGGCCTCGCCCACCTCGTGGCCCATGTCGTGGCCGTGGTCTGCCTCATGATCGTGGCCGAAGATGAACGACGCCGTCAGCATGACGAACGATGCAATGGCGATGGCCAGGAATACGAGCATGGCGCCACCTCCTTCCCCTGGCAAGCGCTGCAGAAGGGCGGGCGACCGCCCTCTCCTTCCAACCGAGCTTTTCCCGGAAGCCGGAAAGCTTTCCCGGCAACCCTCCGACGCCGGCGCCGAAGACGCCATAATTCTATCCCGGCAGCTTTGCGCGTCCAGTGAAAATCGCCGTTATGTGTCGGGCGGAGCAATCGGCGGCCGCATCCGGAAGCACTGAAGAACGGCGTGGAAGGACGCGAGATGCAGGGGATTCCGGGCGCTCCGAAACAGGTGCGTTGGGCAGCGGCAGTCCGAGGACCCAAACCCGGAAGGCCCAGGCTCCAGGATTTCTGCGAAGGCTCGTACCACGTTGCACTCCTGCCGCGTCGAGGAGCGGATCGGAATAGCAAGGAACTCTTCCGCCTCCCGCCGCAGGTAGTCAACGTGCCAGCGCGGCGCCTTTTCCCGTTTTCGGTGCCAGGCAATCCGGGCGCTCAGGCCCTGCATGGCGGAGCCGACGTACACGTAGTAGCCGGCCGGGAACACCAGTGGTCCGAGGCTTCCGATGCGGATGGCTTTCCCCCGCCTCAGTCTGAGGATGAGCAGGTAGCTCCCGGTGTCCTGGACTTCCCGCTCCAGGAACTCCCAGGGGGTCTCAAGCGGTCTGACTGTGTCATCGAGGGCAAGCCCGGCGCCCCAAGTTACGCCCACGGGAAGGATGAGAAGCTGCTTGCGGACGGCGAGCAGAGCTCGGCTGAACTCCAGGTCCGTGTGGTAGTCGGGCATGAACCAGCGCACGTTGGGACAGTAGACGATGAACAGGACCACGCCCCTAGCGCGTGGGCGACTCAGCGCGGCCAACTCGAAAAGGTGCCGCTTGCCGCGTTCGGTGACCGCATCGGGGAACATGGCCACGCCGTGTCCGAAGAGCGTGCAGGATTTGACCTCCAGGTAGACCGGACGCCCGTTCTCCTCCAGAAGAAAGTCGAAGCGGCTTCGGCCGACGGCTACTTCGGCCCGGACGATCCGGGCACGTTCCAGCGACGGGACTTGTTTGCGTTCGAGAAGGCAGCGGGCAACGGTGTTCGTCGCGTGGGTGTCCAGGAGAATTGGGGCGCCTTCCCGTTCGACCGCCAGGACGGTCCATTCAGTCTTGCGAGGATGGAGTTGCGCCCCGTCCGACGCCGGCCGTCGGTTCAGGTAGAGCGTTGCGCCCGGAAGAAGGAGTTCCCAGAGGCGGCCAGGATTCGGGAGGAAGGCTCGGACTGCGTTACCCTCGCGCAGGCGGCACCGCACGAGGAAGCGATTCGGCCGGCGCAGGAACTGCGCTTCAACAACAGGCCCAAACTTAAGCACTGGAGCCCCTTCTGTTAGTGGCTCCCGTTCAGATTCCTCTTAGCCTCTTGCCTGCCTCAGGAGCACAAGAGAGCGCCCCGTACTATCCGCAAGGTTGAACGGAGAGTCAACCTGGAAGTCCCCGCAGGACCAGTTCAGCAATTCGAAAACATTAGAGGCCGACACAAGCGCCGCAAAGGTTTGGGGATGAAGGGCGCGCTTCAGTGCCGTGTAGCACCGGGCCTCAACCTTGCCGGACATCCGGTCAGTCACGCGGAAATACATGTACTCCGTGACCAGATGCGCCACAGGATCGCAAGGCGGACCGCAACAACCGTCATGGTAGACCTCGAAGTCGCCGCGGACTGCCGTCCAGCCGTTGTCGAAGGAGGGTTTCCACTGTGAACTTTCCTTGCGCCAAAACGGTTCTGCCCACCTGCTAAAGCTCAGATCCAGAAGGTACATGCCCTCACGCTTCAAGGCGCGCGCAACACATTGGAAATGTCGGAGGATGTCCGCGTCGGTGAGCATATAGGTGAACGAATCTAACCAGCAGGTGGCAACATCGAAGGTACCTGTCACAGCAAATTCACTCATGTCTGCAACGACAAGCTGCGCATCAGGCCCCACCCGTTGCCTGCCCAAGACAAGCATGCCCGGACTGTAATCTACCCCTGCCAACATCCATCCACGCTTGTGTCCTTCCTCCAAAAAATGCCCGGCACCGCACGCGACATCCAGGACCCGCGCCGGCGGAACAGCGCCGTGGGCCGCAAGGCATCTTACCACGTAATCTGCCTCGACCGTCCTGCGCCAGCCGAAGGCAACGTCGTACAACCAGATGCCTTTGTCATCGAGATAGAGCGGCTTCTCAGTAACGTGGATGCCGTCCATGCCTGCCTGACCACAGAATCTGGGGCATTACGGGGCGGTAAGGTGCTCTGTTGAGAGGCTCAGATCCCCGATCGCGATGGCTCTTCCGACCATATCCTTAAGCTCCGGAAACCTGGCGGAGAGTTCGGCGGCAGACAACCCAACAGCGAGGGCGTTGCCATTCATTGATCTGACGGTGTAAAGCGGACTATCAGGCCCGGCATGGACGACGATGACCTTGTCCCGCGTCTGGACGTAGCCAATAACGGGACCGGTCGATGCCGGAACCGGCAATGCCCACTTGTCCAACTCTGAGGCCGCCGGCAAGGGCGGTGTCGGGTGTGCGGCTGGCCCCGGCACTGTCGTGTCATTTGCTGGCCAGCAACAAAAAACTAGAGTAAGCGCCAAGCCAGCTATGAGAACGATCACCAGACCGGCCCTCATGGCAAACTCCTCCTTCCTGAGCGCGAGACGACCTCTGTCGTTCGGCGGCTAAATCCATTCTACAGCATCGCACACATTCAACGTGCAAGACAGATAGGGCGAGGGTCCAACGCCGGCTTCCGACAGGCGGGCCGCGCTGGATCCCCCTGCCGTGGACACTGTCCTACTTGCCCTCGGCCGGGCCGAGGCGGTTCGTGCCCACGGCCAATTCGTCTATCCACAACGTCTGCTCGTGCGGGAGGAGCCCGGGTCCGAAGTACGGCGTCAGCAGGAACTGGTTGAACTTCATCTTCGGGAAGTCGGTGGAGCGCAGGACTACGTCCGTCCGGTCAATCACCAACTTGCCGTCGAACCAGCCCCGGACGATGCCGTCGGCATTCGGTTTGTCCGCCTTCAGGTCCAGGCTGTTGAGCTGAAACATGGCCTCGACGCAATGCCACCGGTCGTCGCTGAAAAGGACATCTTTGCTGTCATAGAACTGGCCGTTGTAGCCGCCGCGAAGGGGGCCTTGAGTGAGGCCGTGCGGCTGGTCCTGGTTCTGAATGTCCTGGGCCGCCAGGCGCAGCTTGCCGTTGCACGGCTCGATGTAGACGGTGAGGTGGCTGGAAGCAGGACCGTGGAACCTGTCATTCTCAGTGGTCATAAAGTGCGTCAGATGGGGGTGATACGGGCGGCCGCTCCATCCCCAACCTTTGGACAGCCTGATGTAGAAGCGGACGAAGACCGTGTCGGTAGGTTCGAAGAGATGCCGGATGCCGGACGAACTGGCAGGGGCCGTCGTGCCGGCGTCCCAGCGGTACTCGATGCACCCTTTGCCGGCGAAGGGCTCGTTCTCGGAGATGGCGAACTTGTCTCCATCGTACCAGCCACGCTGACGCAAGGCGGGATCGTCAAACCCCTCGGCAAATAGGACACCAGATGGAGCTTCGGCCGCCTTTGTTGCACTCGCAGTCAGCCGGGCCGCTGCAAGGACCGCGGGGCCGCAGAGCAGGCCAATTGTCCCACACATTGCCATCAGGACAACGATTCGCGTCATTCCTGTCTCCTGGCCACACCCAAGAGCGCGGCGAATGGCGTCCCGGAGGTCGCTGCTTGCCGGAGACTCCCGTCGGCAGGTTCCGCCTGGTTGGGGCCCACATCATATCATGCGCCGATGGTACCGCGGGGCGAGAAGGCTGTCAAAAGCGCCTTCCCAGTGTCAGCCTCCGCCTCGGAGATGTCCTGCGCGAAGGTGGGTCTCGGTGGCTTCAGCTTGCACAAGAGCCTTCAGCGACACGGTCCTGGCTCGGACGTATGGCGCCCGCTGATCGGACCGTATCAGCGACCGGCTCTTGCCGGCCCGCTCCAGGTGCTTGATAGACGGGTCGCCGGAATCACTTGTACTTCTTGACTGCCTGTTCGATAGCCGGGGCTGCTTTCACCAGATCGTCGGGCACCATAACGGGATGAACCTCGATGTGGGCGTTGAATGCCAGGAACCAGGGCTCCGCAATCGCCGGGATTTGGGAGGCGTCTTGCATGTCCAGAAAGATGAACGCCGTCCTTTGCCCGCGATCAGCGGCGAAGTACACCGCTTCAGGCTTCAGATCCTCAAGGATGGATTGGATCATCCCGCCGAGCTTGCCAGCCTTTGCTGCTGCGTTCCCCGCCTCAACGGGGATGTTGACCTTCAGCAAGAATCGCATTGCCCCCTCCTGAAAGATTGTGTTGCTGAACCCCCAAATCTCCGTCCCTATGCCACCCAGCGGAGGCGACAAGCCGTCCGCTGCACGCCCTGTCAGGTGTTGCCGCGTTTGCCAGACGGAGTCTGCATCTCGCGAAAACCGGCTGCTGCTTTTCGGACATCATCAGGGAAATCCTCGAATTCCTGCACCTGGCGGATTTCAACAATGTCGCGAGCAGAGGCCGGGCAACGAGATGCCCAGTCAATTGCCTCCTCTTTCGACTTCACTGCAATCATCCAGTAGCCGCCGAGCACTTCCTTGGCACCCGGGAAAGGGCCCTGAGTGACGGTCGGCTTGCCGTGGGAGAAGCTGACGCGGGCACCCATTGAAGGCGGATGAAGGCCATCAAGCGTAACCAGGACGCCCGCCTTCTTCAGTAGTTGGTTGTACCGCATCATAGCTTCGACCGCTTTGGGCTCCGGCATAGTGCCGGGCTTTGCCTGAACATATCCCTCGGGAATCATGAGCAGCATGAACCGCATCGCCGCCCCCTCCTTTGGTTCACTGTGTGTCAGTATTGCATAGCTAACAACGACTGGATTGTCTCCATATGCCGCCGAAGGCAATCTCTCGGCTTCTGCGTAAACCGCCGCGCGAACAAGACACCCCCTCTCGGCCGCAACGATTGACCGAAGACCGTCGGTCCCGACCCCCTTGAAAACACTTACGTCGAGACTGCACTCGTGCTCCAACCCCTCATCAAGTAGTATCGCCTTGAACGCCTCCCAACGCAAGAAGATTCCGCACCAATTTGAGTGCCGAGGGGCGCGTTCCTGCCTGGGCAACTTGACTGAGGGCCGAGGGGCAGGCATCGTTAAGACGGCGCCAAGTGGGGAGAGCAGGCATCCAGGGGGACCGCGCTATCCGAGCAAGAGTGCCAGGTCCTCGCGCGTGAGGTTACGAATGAGGCTGTTATCGGCGCCGATGATCGCATCTGCGAGTTCGCGCTTGCTCCGCTGGAGTTCCAATACCTTCTCCTCCACTGTGTCGCGAGCGAAGGGGCGGGCTTCTCGGTCTCAGGCAAATCCGCTTGCCCGCGCAACCGGCGCTGCGCCTCCAGCAAGGCCAGCACCTGCACGGTCTTGCCCAGTCCCATGTCGTCAGCAAGGCAGCCGCCGAGGCCGAAGCGCTGAAGGAAGTGAAGCCATCCCAATCCCTCGCGCTGATAGCCGCGCAACAGCCCCGAGAAGGAAGCCGGCGGGTCGGCCGCCTCAACGGACTCGAACCGGCGCAATTCCTCGCGCGCACGGCTGAACACCTCATCGCAGCGGGCCTCGGGCTGGGCGGCAAGAAGCGCATCGAGCAATGCGGCTTGCCCCCGGCCGAACCGAATGTGGTCGTCCTGCGGAGCGCCGATGCCGGCTAAGAGGCCCCACTTCTTAAGCCAGCCCTCGGGCAGCATGCCCAGCGAGCCGTCGTCCAGGACGACCGTATTCTCCCCTCTCTTTGCCGCCGCAAGGAGCGCAGGCATGGGCGCCGCCGCTCCGCCGAAGTCCATGCTCCCATGCAACTCGAACCAATCAATCCCGGATCGCACTTCCAAGCTGAACGCGCCAGCCCGGCGAAAAGGCTTACCTTCGATTTCGACGCGCCAGCCTTCGGATAGAAGATGGTGAACGGCTTTGGGCAGAAGGCGGGTCCGAACCGTGAGATCGGCTTCCGCATCATACGGATCGCTGCCGGTCTTGAACCCGAGGTCCAGAAGACTGCAGCGGGCGCTGCGCTCGGCCTCCGGGTCACGCCGAATGAGCCTGCGCCGGTCGGCCTGGAAGATGCCACCTTCGGTGGAGTCGTGAGACACCGTGGTGCCATCGTAATCGAAGGCCAGCTTCGCGCTGAGCAGATCCCCGTCCAGCACGTGGCGGGCGCGCCGCACTGTAAGGTGCGGCCGCGGCTGAGCCGTGGTTTCCTCGAAGCGCATCTCATCGGGCAGGGCAAGTTTCGGCCAGGCGGGCACTCGGACCAGTTCCGCCAGGAACTCGTCCGCTTCGCCGAGCGGCACTCGCAGTTCGCCGCATTTGCGGAGTGCAGCTATCCACCTGAACGTACCGGGATCGTACAGCCGGGCGGCACAGCCCTGCGCGAAGACCCACCCGCCCGCAAGTACAAGGGGCGGCTCGGCAAGAGGCAGTTCCTGCTCGCCTCGCCGCAGGACCCCGCGCACGACGTATTGCGCCTTACGCTCGTCGCGGGCAACGTGCAGATGGAATTCCCACGACGGCCCGTCGTCGAATCGGCAAGGCGCATCGAGGCGGGCTTCGTAGTCTTGCGCTTGCCGAATGTGGAAACGCTCCGTTCGGCAGAGCATGGGGAGCAGGAGTTCAAGAAGCGGCGGCGAGAGTCCGAACCTCGCCGAACCGTAGTAGTAGCTGCCGTAGCCGTAATCCATCTGCGCGCCCAGGAGAGTCGCCAGAATCTGTCGGTCCAGCGCATCGGGGACGGTGCTAAGCTCGCTGGCGTGACGAGTTTTGAGCGGCTGCGCTTTGCCCCAGTCGCCGTTCTTCTTGGGCCGACGGGTAAGCACGTCCAGGCGAGGTATGCCGGTCGCGAGCGTCCGCTCGACATCAAGCACGTAGAGCAGTTGCTGGCCGACCGGCCAACGGACAGCCGGGCCGGTGCCCCATCCGTCACGTTGCTCCGGGGCATGGATCAGGCTCAGCGCGCGTTTCCACGACAAACGTGACCATGCCACCCGGTCGCCTCTGCGGCGCGGAGGGTCCCAAATCTCGTCTTCCGCGTCGTCTGGGATGCCCCCTGCCGACTGCCAGGGATCCGAGTCGTCGTCATCCTCGAAGTCCACAGTGTGTGCGTGCGCCACTGCGTCCTGCAGGTACCCTTGCTCATCCGCGGCCAGGATAGTGGCCCAGATGTGCTTGCAGAGACCACGATCCTGAAAATAAGGACAGGTGCAGTGCCCCCCGACATCCTTTTCCCGCACCACCAACTGCACCAGATAGCGCCGGGAGCCGCGCACCTGAGCGTCCACGAAGTCCGGCCCGGCGTCCTGGACATCTACGCGGCCCTGCCGGTAATAGGCCTGGCCACGTTGCCTGACTTCCGGTCTCGCGTTTCGTGCAAACGCGGCGGCCAGCGACCTAACGGGCTTCCAAGTCACCGCATCATCCCCTCCCCAAGGCTTCGCGCCAACACTCGGGGACAACACCCACCGCGTGCGGGCTGCGCAGCGTCGGGCCTAACGGTCAGTCGGCGTCGGGCGGGCTTGTTCCGCGCAGGATCTCCTCTAACTAAGTGCACCTTGCCGCAATTACGATGACATATTTTATGGATGGTTCTGGGACGCCTTCTGGTATAATGCACTTCCGGAAAGGAGCTGCAGTATGCCTCGAAGGAGCCCGTTTCGTGTTGTATTAT